>Ga0065708_1014717_pt1 | contig 34018 bp, 27 predicted proteins | sample Hoacrofraction12_2_FD_59095 | JGI IMG/M metagenome (GOLD analysis project Ga0065708, IMG submission 59095) | Hoatzin crop microbial communities from Cojedes, Venezuela, sample from fiber fraction 12 v1 | ecosystem: Host-associated > Birds > Digestive system > Esophagus > Crop | place: Venezuela... | reverse complement strand
ATATAATATAAATCCCGAAAATCAGCGTTTGATTTTCGGGATTTATTATTTTCTAATTTTCAAGCAGCATCATTCGGGTGCTTGCTCAATGAGTTCCATAAATTCTTCCAGTTTCGGCGTGATGATAATCTGCGTTCTACGGTTGCGTTGCTTTCCAATCTCGGTCGAATTCGTTGCGATAGGATTGTATTCGCCACGACCGCCAGCCGTCAATCGCTTCGGGTCGATGCCATAGCGTGTTTGCAAATATTGTACTACGCTTGAAGCGCGAAGACAAGACAAGTCCCAGTTGTTGCGGATGTTCTCACGAGAGATGGGAACGTCGTCTGTATTTCCCTCAACCAGCACGTCATAATCCTTGTAGTCGATGATAATTTTCGCAATCTTTGAGAGCGTTTGCTCGGCTCTATCATTAATTTCGTAACTACCTGTTTTGTAAAGCATATTATCAGCAAGTGAGATGTAAACAACACCTTTCAGCACTTGTACATCCACCTCTTTCAGTTCTTCTTTACTCAAAGAACGAGTCAGATTATTGGTCAATACCATATTCAATGAGTCGCTTTTCGACTTTACTTCAACGAGATGGCGAATGTATTGATTGCTTTCGTTAATCTGATCAACGAGTTTCGAAATGTTTACATTATTAGCGTTGGTGTTACTCAAACTCTTATCGAGCGAACGCTGCAGGCTGGCGTAGTCTTTCTTTGCTTGAGCGAGCTGATCCTCGAGCGCTTTCACGCGCGATTGACTGGCTGCGAGTTGCTCTTTCGTTACCTGATAACTGGTATTCAGTTCTTTGTTTTCGTTCTGACAATTTTGCAAATCGTTTTTCACGCCTTCAAATTCTTTCTTGCTTGCGCAACTCGACAGCATTCCTGCAGTCAGTGCGAATAAGAGAATGGGAAGTGCCGAACGAAAATGTTTCTGCATGTTTGTTTTGAATGAAATAAGTTTTCCTGACATAGTTGTATAATTATAAGTTGTATGAATAAAAATCGATCTATCGACTGCAAAAATAGGGTTTATATTAAGAAATGCAGCAGAAATGGGCTTGTTTTACGGATTTTTAAGCATCTGCGCATGCATATTTATTTTTTTTTTATAAATTTGTCGCGATTATTCGTATATTTATTCATGGAACAAGAGTTCATAGCCAAGACCTTTATGGGATTGGAAAACGTGCTTGCCAACGAATTGCAAGCACTTGGAGCAAAGGACGTAGTAGCAGGACGTCGTGTTGTAACTTTTAAGGGTAACAAAGAATTACTTTATCGCGCTAATTTTCAACTACGAACAGCGATTCGCATATTAAAACCGATTAAGAAATTCAAAGCCCGCTCTGCCGAAGAGATGTATGACGCTGTTAAAGCAATTGATTGGAGCGAATACATCAAGCCAGGAAAAACTTTTAGCGTTGACAGCGTTGTCTATAGCGAAGAATTCCGCAACGCACGCTTTGTAACTTACAAAGTAAAAGACGCTATTGTCGATCAGTTTCGCGAGAAAAGCGGTAACAGACCGAATATTTCCGTCAGTAATCCCGACATTCAACTTCATATCCACATCAGCGAATCTGACGCCACATTGAGTCTCGACTCCAGTGGCGAGAGTTTGCATCGTAGAGGTTATCGACAGGAAACTGTGCAAGCGCCAATCAACGAGGTTCTTGCTGCAGGAATAATTTTGCAAACGGGTTGGCATGGCGAATGCGACTTCATTGATCCGATGTGTGGTTCAGGCACGTTTCTAATTGAAGCTGCCCTGATTGCACACAATATGAGTCCAGGATTATTCCGCAAGGAATACGCTTTCGAAAAGTGGGATGATTTTGACAAAGAACTATTCGACGAAATCTATAACGACGATTCGCAAGAGCGTGAGTTTGAGCACCATATCTATGGCTACGATATAGATTCGAGTGCCATACAAAAGGCGACGCTAAACGTGCGTGCTGCTGGTCTGGCGAAAGACATTACGTTGCAAGTTCAAGACTTTAAAGATTTCGTTCAACCAAAAGAAAAAAGTATTATAGTAACAAACCCACCGTATGGCGAGCGAATTACGACGCCAAACCTATTGGCGACGTATCAGATGATTGGCGAACGCCTCAAGCATCAATTCACTGGCAACGACGCATGGATTCTCAGCTATCGCGAAGAGTGCTTCGACCAAATTGGTTTAAAGCCCAGCATTCGTATTCCATTGTATAACGGTTCGCTTGAGTGTGAATTGCGACGCTATACCTTGTTCGATGGAAAAATGAAAGACTTCCGTAGCGAAGGAGGCGTTGTCAAGACGGATGCAGAGAAGAAAGCGATGGCAGAAAAACGCAGATTTAAGCAAAATCGTGCATTCAAAGAACGTCTCGAAGAACAAGAAAGAAACGAAGAAAGCGACTTGCGCGACTTCCAATTCTTGTCTTTCAAATACCACGATCAAGCAGAAGCAATCTTGCGTCGTCAAGAACGCAAAAAAAATCTCAAGCATCGCGACAGCGAAGAAGCAGACGACAAACCCGATCCACACAGAAACAATCGCTATAGCCGCCCTCAGAAGGGCAAATCGCGTCGCGCTAACGGCGAAAAAAGCAAGAACTTTCACGACAAACCATACAAACGCAACAATAACAAAACGCGTTCGAAAAACTAAACCTACACTATGAAAAAATTGTTGACTACCCTATTTTTCTTATTGTTCGCAACAATGACCATCCAAGCGCAAGAAAAACTTTTCTCTCTCGAAGATTTGAACTACGGAGGCAAGAACTATCGCGCCATGTCCCCCAAGAACCGCTATTACGTTTGGTGGGGAGACCAATTGGTTCGCAACGATATGGAAGCGTGTTACGCAGTAGATAGCAAAGGAAATGAATCAACGCTGTTCACACTTGCACGCATTCAAACGCTCGCGCAAAGCAATAGCAGCAATAAGATGCGTCATTTGCTCAACGCTTCATTTCCCTACGCCGACAAATCAATCGTTGAGGTTTACAACGGACACGAACGCATGCTTATCGATTGGAAAAAAGGCGCTCTCGTAGCGAAATACGATCGTACAGATACACAAGCCGAAGCGCTTTCGCATGCTTCAAAAAATTATGCCTTCATTCGGGGCGACCAACTCTTTGTTTCCGACGAAAAAGGCAACGAACGCCAACTGACAACCGATGGCTCGCGCGAAATCGTTTACGGTCAAGCCGTTCACCGCAACGAGTTCGGCATCGAAGAAGGCTTGTTCTGGAGTCCCGATGGCAATAAATTAGCATTCTATCGCATGGATCAGAGCATGGTAGAAGACTATCCCCAAGTCAATATCTTCGCGCGCGAGGCTGTTCTTGAGCCCGACAAATATCCTATGGCAGGCGAAACGTCGCACGAAGTGACCGTTGGCGTGTACGATGTCGCAACAAAGCAAATCGTATATCTACAAGCTGGAAATCCAAAAGACAGGTATTTCACCAATATCGCGTGGAGTCCCGATTCTAAAACCGTGTATATGTTCGAGCTCAATCGCGACCAGAACGACTGCGCATTGATTTCCTACGACGCTGCAACGGGAAACAAAAAGCAAACACTCTATCGCGAAACGGATAGCAAGTATGTTGAGCCGCAAAACCCAATCATTTTTTTGCCATGGGATGCAGATAAATTCCTATTGCAAAGCCAGAAAGATGGCTACAAGCATCTCTATCTTTTCAATGCACAAGGAAAAGAATTGAAACAAGTGACGAGCGGAAAATGGGTCGTTATCGACGTTCTCGGTTTCAATAAGAAACGCCACGAAATCATCATTGTTTCAAACGAAAAACACGCTTTACAGAAAAATATCTATGCAGTCAACATCGACAACGGCAAGCGACGCCTTCTTGACAACGGCAAAGGCTATCACACTCCTACCCTTTCAGCATCGGGAAACGCTGTGATAGACAAATGGCAAGAGCCAACCGTTCCGCGAAACATTGCTTTGATCGAGACAGCGAGTGCAAAGAGCAACCTATTGTTTAGCGCTGAAAATCCATGGCAAGGCTATAAGATTCCAACGTATGAAACTGGCACGCTCAAAGCTGCAGATGGCGTGACAGACCTTTATTATAGAATGGTAAAACCTGCAGATTTCGATCCAACTCAGCAATATCCAACCATCGTTTACGTCTATGGCGGTCCTCACGCGCACAACGTCGATGCGCGATGGCATTGGGGCAGTCGTAGTTGGGAGACCTACATGGCGCAAAAAGGCTATATCCTCTTCATAATGGATAATCGTGGCAGCGAAAATCGCGGAAAAGAATTCGAGCAAGCAACGTTCCGCCAACTCGGTCAAATAGAAATGGCAGACCAGATGAAAGGAATAGAATTTTTGCAAAGCCTTTCGTATGTCGATACCGCGCGAATTGGCGTTCACGGATGGAGCTTTGGCGGATTCATGACTATCTCTCTGATGACAAACCATCCAGATGTGTTCAAAGTTGGTGTAGCTGGCGGTCCAGTGATCGATTGGAAATGGTACGAAGTCATGTACGGCGAACGCTACATGGACACTCCGCAAGATAATCCTGAAGGATACGAGCGTACTTCATTGATTAACCAAGCTAAAAACCTTAAAGGAAAATTGCAAATCATTATAGGAACAAACGATCGCACTGTTGTGCCACAACATGCCGAGAGTTTCATAGCAGAATGCATTAAAGTAGGAACGCAACCCGATTATTTTATTTATCCAGGCGAACCTCACAACATGCGCGGTCACCAGAGTACGCATCTCCATGAACGTATAACGCAATATTTCGAAGACTATCTGAAATAAGAAAACGCGCATCTGAATGCCAAGAAATTTGCAAAATCGAATCGCAACGAGCCGTAACGCACTTCCCGTTACGCTCGTTTTTTCTGCGCTCTTGTGGTTTCTCGCGGGCGTAGTCCGCGAACCGCTAACGGCGATTGCATGGGCGATTTTCGTATTTTGCGCGTGGCTGATGGCAGAGCTAAACAATAGGAACGCGCTGCTACGCGTATATAGTAGAATGATCGCGTGCGCGTGGTGCGTCTTGACGCTTGCCAATCCGAAAACGTATGAATTGAGTTCGTATCTCATGATTGCGCCAACGTTCATCCTATACTTGACGATGCTGTTTCGCGCATATCAAGAACGCCAAGCGCAGGGCGCCGTTTTCTTCGCGTTTCTTTTTCTCACGATTTGCTGCATCCGCTGCCCTATCGTCGCGATTCTCATTCCGCTCTCGTGGATTTTGATGCGACAAACCATTCTTTGCTGGAGCGCGCGCAACTTTTTCGCATCGCTACTCGGCATCCTGACGCCGCTATGGTTTATCGCTGCGTATTTCTTGTGCACGTTTTCTTCGCTCAATGCATTGGGTCTGACGCTGCAAAGCGGTTTTGCGCAGGTCGTATCGCGCTTTGATGTGCCGCAAATGCTGCAGTTTACGACCGACGTTCACGTGCTTCTGCCCTACGGTTTGCTGATTCTCTTTTTTATTCCATGCCTCCCGTTTTTGCTGCGCAATCTCAGCGCCGACAAAATGCGCACGCAAATGCTCTATCGCACGCTTCTGATTCTCATTTGTCTGCTCGCGCTGCTCACCATCCTCTATCCCCAGCAAGCCATCGACACGTTCCCGCCACTTGCTGCGTGCATCGCACCGATTATTGGTTATGCAGCAGCCCACGCTCACGCACGCATGGCAAACCTACTCTTTCGCGCTGCGCTTTTCTTGAGCCTTTTTGCGACGGTCGCTGCAGCGTGTCTGAAATACATTGTATAAAAATCCCATTTTTCTTTCTTAAAAAACAACGATTTTTTGCACGCGAAAAGTGTTAAAAAATTGTGTTAAATCGGCGTGTAAAAGATTGTTAAAAATGTTAAGTTTTATTTGTTAAAATTTTATTTCGCATGAAATAAAAGTGCGTTTTTTTCTATTTTTTTGAGGGTTCTGTGCAGATTATCGACGCAAAAAGGCGCTTTAGAAATCTATCTCACGTGAAATAAATTTCTATCTCACGTGAGATAATTTTTTATCTTATATCATTTAACTTTTTTAACAATCGAGATTTTTCGAAAATCCACGTTCAAAAATTCGCTGTTTTACGCGGAAAAATGTTAAAAATGCGTATAAAAATTGCATAAATCTATCATTTTAACATTTCGCGCGTGGAGTTACGACAAAAATTCATTGAAAAACGACCAAAATTTATGCATTAGAAATTAGTCGGTCAAATGCAAACGAATGTTAAATCAAGTGTTAAAATTTCGCCAAAAAGCGTAGTTAAATTTTGTAAAGTTTTCTTAAAATCCTATTTCTCATGGAAGAATTTTTCAGACCATTGCGTGGCGAAAAAATTTCGTAGTTTTTCGAGCCGATTTTGCATAGAATTTTTCTCGATTTTTTATGAGAAACGATTTTGTTGAGCGACAACCGACAGAAAAACTTAAAGGTTTCCTTTAAGATTTGCGTTGTTTTTGCAGTCAGTTCATTTTTTTTCGTTACTTTTGCGCGTTATTGTGACTAATTAAAATTAAAGATAAACCTCATGAAAAGATTTAAAACAATCGACATCGTGCTGGGATGGCTCACTTTTTTGATTGCGGCATTTGTTTATTGCTCGACAATTGAGCCGACAGCCAGCTTTTGGGATTGTCCAGAGTTCATCACTACCGCTGCAAAGCTTGAAGTTGGTCACCCGCCTGGAGCGCCTTTCTTTATGCTTTTAGGCAATTTCTTCAGCCATTTTGCGAAAGATGCGACGCAAGTTGCTATGATGGTGAACACGATGAGCGCGCTTTTGAGTGCCATCACCATCCTTTTCCTGTTCTGGACCATTACGCACCTTGTGCGGAAACTGATTGTTAAAGACGAAGAGTCGCTCACTGTAGGCAAGATGATCGCTATCGAAGCCTCTGGTTTGGTAGGAGCGCTGATCTATACCTTTAGCGATACGTTTTGGTTTAGTGCAGTTGAAGGCGAAGTTTACGCGTTTTCGAGCGCGTTTACTGCTGTAGTATTTTGGTTAATCCTGAAGTGGGAAGATCACGCTGACGAGCCTCACAGCGACAGATGGCTTGTTTTGATTGCTTTTATGACAGGTTTGAGCATCGGCGTTCACCTTTTGAATTTGCTATGTATTCCTGCTATCGTTCTGGTTTTCGTATATCGACTTTATCCGAACATCGAATTGAAAGGCTCGTTGATTGCTTTGGTCGTTTCGTTTATGATCGTTGGCGGTGTACTCTATGGCTTTGTGCCTGGAATTATCAAGGTTGGCGGTTGGCTTGAACTGCTTTTCGTCAACGTTTTGCATTGTCCGTTCAACACAGGCGTGATTATCTATCTCCTGTTGCTTGCAGCTGTGATGATTTGGGCAATCTACGAAAGTTACAACGGCAAGAATCAGCTGCGCGAAAACCTATCATTTACGCTGGCAATCGCTATGCTGGGCATCCCGTTCATTGGCAACGGATGGAAAAGCATTGTGCTTGGCATCATCCTGATTGCTGTTTTGTGGTACGTTTTACAACGACAAAAATCGGAAGGCAAGAAAAAGGTTGCGCTGGTTAGCGGCAGATTGAAAAATACTATACTGCTCTGCCTTTTGATGATGATTATTGGCTATTCGAGTTACGCGCTGATTGTGATTCGTTCTTCAGCCAATCCACCGATGGATCAGAACTCTCCCGAAGATATCTTCACGCTTGGCAGTTATCTGAGTCGTGAACAATATGGCGATACGCCTTTGTTCTACGGCCATCAGTATAGTTCTGAAGTTAAATTAGACATAGAAGGCAATTACTGTAAGCCTCATCGCGACAAGGGAAAGCCAATCTACGCTCGTAAAGAGAAAGCAAGCGAAGACGAACGCGATAGTTACTTTATTGTTTCTACGCGCGATGACTTGGCGTATGCACAAAATATGTTGTTCCCACGCATGCATAGCAAAGCGCATGCAAGTGCATACGAAAGCTGGCTTGATACAGGCGACGACGATTTCTACCTGTTTGGTTCTATTCCAATCAAGCGTTACAACTACGTTGATTATGATCGCTGTGGCGAAATTGTGACCGTTAAGATGCCATCTCAATTCGATAATCTTCGTTTCTTCTTCTCCTACCAATGTAATCACATGTATTGGCGATATTTTATGTGGAACTTTGCAGGTCGCCAGAACGATATTCAGGGTCATGGAGAACTGGAACACGGAAACTGGTTGAGTGGAATACCATTCATTGACAATGCACGACTGGGCGATCAAAGCAAGTTGCCAGATTCATTGAAGAACAATAAAGGTCATAATGTATTCTATTGCCTTCCGTTGTTGTTGGGCTTGATTGGTCTATTCTGGCAAGCTTGGCGCGGCAAACGAGGCATTCGCCAGTTCTGGGTAGTGTTCTTCTTGTTCTTTATGACAGGTTTGGCAATCGTCATCTACTTGAACCAGACTCCTATGCAGCCACGTGAGCGTGACTATGCATACGCAGGATCGTTCTATGCCTTTGCAATATGGTGCGGAATCGGCGTTGCAGCCATCATTGACTTGCTGAAGAAATATCTGAAGCTCGACGGATGGATTCCTGCTGCATTGGCTGGCATTATTTGTTTACTTGTTCCCATTCAGATGGCATCACAAACGTGGGACGATCACGATAGAAGTGGACGTTACACTTGCCGCGATTTCGGAGCTAATTATCTGATGACGCTTCCCGATGAAGGCAATCCAATCATCTTTACCAATGGAGATAACGACACATTCCCACTGTGGTACGCTCAGGAAATAGAGGGAATCAGAACGGATGCACGTGTTTGCAATTTGTCGTACATCAACACCGACTGGTATATCGACCAGATGAAACGTCCATCGTATGACTCTCCAGCGCTACCGATTAGCTGGCCACGTATAGAATACTGCTCTGGCACCAACGAATACGTGCAAATCATGCCTGAAATGAAGGAACAGGTTTTGGAAATGTACAAAACCGATCCAGAAAAGGCAAAGAAGCAGTTCGGCGATGAACCATTTGAGCTGAAAAATATTCTGAAATACTGGGTTCGTTCAACCGACGAAGATATGCGTTTGATACCAACCGATACGGTTTACGTTACAGTAGATAAAGAATCTGTGAAGAAGGCAAACATGATGCAAGTAAGCCAAGAAATTCCAGATAAGATGGTGATTTCGTTGAGCGGCAAACGCGGATTGTATAAAGGCGATCTGATGATGCTGGAGATTATCGCTAACTGCGGATTCGACCGTCCTATCTACGTCGCTTCAACCGTTGGCTCGGAAAATTACATGAATCTCGGCGATAACTTCATACAAGAAGGTCTTGCCAATCGTATATCGCCTTACCTGACCAATCAACCAGGCGCGAAAAAGCTTGATGCAGAACGCACGTACACCAATCTGATGACGCGATTCAAGTATGGCGGACTCGACAAAGGCGATGTCTATCTTGACGAAACAGTGCGTCGTCTTACTATGACGCATCGCGATCTTTTTGCTTCAACAGCTTTGCAATTTATTGAAGAAGGAAAAGAAGATAAAGCCAAAGAACTGCTGAAGAAAGTCGCACAAGTTATTCCTGAAAACAATCTCCCGCTGTCGTTTATTGGTGGTGGCGCAAATATCGCGCGTGCTTATGCGATGATGGGCGACAAGGATAACGCCAATAAGACGATAGCCAAACTTTGGAAAGACTCTAAACAATATTTGGATTTCTATCTGTCGCTCGACGAAAGCAAGTTCAAACTGTCTGTGGATCAATGCTTGATGCACATACAGATGATGAACGATCTTGCTAACATGACGCACGTCTATGACGCAGCGAAAGGCGACAATATGGGTAAAATCGTTGACGATTACTTTATGCGTTATCAGCAAAAAGGAGGCCCTGTTCCAAATTATCTAAAGGACTAATCGATGATTATAGAGCAACCGTCTAAGTGGCTTCGATGGTTGTACCCCGAAGCTATATGGAGAATGGACACCGAAGAACGTGCGGTTTACCTCACGTTTGACGATGGTCCGATTCCCGAATCGACGCCGTTCATTCTCGAGACGCTTGCGAAATACAACGTGAAAGCAACGTTTTTCATGGTGGGTGAAAACGTTCAGAAAAATCCAGAGCTGTATCAGATGATTGTCGATGCAGGCCATCAAGTTGGAAACCACACACACAACCATCTCGGTGCATTCAAACACTGGACTACTACGTACATTATCAACACGTTTAAAGCAAACGAGTATATTCATTCACATCTATTCCGACCACCACACGGCTTGTTGCGACACAGTGAATACTGGTGGATAAAAAAAGCCTTTAAGATAGTGATGTGGGATCTCGTTACGCGCGATTATTCTAAATGGTTGACGGGCGAAGACGTGTTCAATAATGTAAAAAACTACGCGCGCAACGGTTCGATTATCACGTTCCACGACTCGCTGAAAAGTATCGACAAATTGCGATTTGCACTGCCTCAAATCCTGCAATGGTTGCAAGAACAAGGTTATGAGTGTAAAACTTTCGAATAAACAAGTAAAAGCCGAAGCTAAAAAGTTCGGCTTTTTTGCATGTGGCATCGCTCGAGCAGAAGCAATCGCAGAAGATGAAGCTGCATATTATCGCGAGAGCATTCGCCGTGGCTACATTGCCGACATGGATTACTTGGCAAAAAACGTAGAGAAGCGACTTGATCCGCGATTGCTTGTGGAAGGCACGCGTAGCATTATCTCCGTCGCTTTGAATTATACACCATCCGCGCAGCAACACGCTGATTCCTATCATCTGGCAGCGTATGCGCTGGGCAAGGATTACCACGATGTGATGCGCGAACGACTCACTGCGCTGGCAAAGCAACTCAATCTGAACAGCTTTCGCGTGTTTTGCGATACTGCGCCAGTGAAAGAGCGTTATTGGGCATGGAAAGCAGGATTGGGATGGATTGGGAGGAATCATCAGTTGATTATTCCAAACGCGGGAAGCATGTTCTTTCTTGGCGAAATCTTTACCGATGAAATCTTCGATTACGACGAGCCGCAAGCAAGTCGTTGCGGCAATTGTCGGAAATGCATAGACCACTGCCCTACTGGCGCGCTCCACAGCGCTGAAGACGAGACTTACGCTGTTGCAGCAAAGCGTTCGTGGTTTGATGCAAGGAGATGTTTGAGTTACTTAACGATTGAAAATCGTGGCGCAATACCCGACGAATTTGCGGCATGCATGGGCGATTTTATCTACGGGTGCGACCGTTGTCAAACAGCGTGTCCGCATCAGCGATTAGCGAAACCCAATGATATCGCTGCATTCCAGCCCAGCGAAGCATTGCTCGACATGACCAAAGAGGCGTGGCAAAATCTTGATGTAGAGACTTATCGCAACCTTTTTCGTGGTTCAGCCGTCAAACGTGCAAAGTTCGATGGGCTAAAACGCAACATTGACGCCGTCGTTAAACACAATAAAACATGCAAACAGAAAAACGACAACGATATAACGAGCAACTAAAAAACTCGCGCATCTATCGAACGACGCAGAACGTTTCGACGTTTCTTGATCGCTATTATTTGGATGGCGTAGCTGGACTCATTCCAGGCGGAATTGGCGACATCGCCACCGCCATCTTCTCGCTTTTCCACGTTTATTTGAGTGCATTCCGATTGCGTTCTGCACCACTCACGCTCGCGATTCTCAACAATACGCTTCGCGACGTGTTGCTCGGGCTCATTCCTTTTTATGTTGGCGATGTTATCGACTTCTTCCACCGCGCGAATAAGAAGAACATGGGACTGATAGATGGCTTTTTGAACAACGACGAAACCATCATTCACGAAGTGAATAGTAAAGCAAAACAAGCGCTGATCGTCTTTTTCTGTTTCGTTTTCGCCATCTTCCTGATGATTCGCTTGCTCATTTGGCTCGCCAGTGAACTCGGCACGATTATATTTAATTAAAGGAAAAGTTTAGCGATATCGTCTTGGATTAAAATGGCGTGTTTCCGCATTTTTTGTTCATCCATCGGAAACCACGTTCTTGCTTGTTCTTTATTGATTCGCGCAAGCACGAAATTGCTACGTTGACTAACTAATTGTTCAAAAGGAAAGCGAATGATTGTTGGTGTGTTGAACCCTACTCCTAACTCTAACAACAGCGTTTTTTTCTCGCTATTCAGGCGTTCTGTTGCACGTGAAGCCTGATGGCGCCACGTTTTGTCTTCGATGAAATATGCATCGGTGCGCACGTGGATCGCCATCTTACCGCCACAACGTGGGCAACGCGGAACGAGTTGCGTTGGGATGCGACAATCTTTCGTTGCGTGAACCATCTCTTGCACGAGGTCGTAGTTGTAGTACAACGTTTCGTGACACGCTTTCGCACATTGCAAAAACGCATAATCGCCTTGTACTTCGAACAAACGGTCGTCTGCAAATCCTGCTTTACGAAACTGCCCATCGACGTTGGTTGTCAGAACAAAATAGTCCTTATCTTTCACCAAATCAAAGAGTTGCTGATAGAGCGGCAAAGCGTTGGGCTGAAAACGTGCATAGTCGATATGGCGCGCCCAGCAAGCCCAGTATTCTTCTTCGGTTGCGAAAGGGAAAAAACTAGATGAATAAAGGTCGGTGATGGCGTAACGCTCGATGAAATCGGCGAACGCGCTTTGAAACGCTGGTCCGTCATACTGCAATCCTGCTGCAGCAGAAAGTCCAGCGCCAGCGCCTATAATGATTTGCTCGGATGCGTCAACCAACTGTCGCACGCGTTGAAAGGAGTCGGTCATAGATTGTTTTGTCTTTGTCTTTGAATACATTAAAAACGATTTTCTGCAGATTTTTTGCGGTAGGAAACCAATCTGCGACCGTCTTGATGGCGATTTCGGCTGCTGCTTCGTTGGGATATCCGTATTCGCCTGTAGAGATGCAACAAAAAGCGATGGATTTCAAACCTTCGGCATCGGCAACCGCTAAGCAATTCCTATAGCACGACGCGAGCGATGCAGCGTCTTGTTCGGTTGGATGATGGTTCTGCACAATGGGTCCTACGGTATGGATGACGTAACGCGCTGGCAGGTTGTAACCGAGCGTGATTTTAGCGCAACCAGTCGATGCAATCGGATGCTGTTTCATTAGTTCCGCGCACGCCAAGCGCAGTTGCACGCCTGCAGCAGAATGAATGGCGTTGTCGATGCAACCATGTAGCGGCACAAAGCAACCAAGTAGCTGCGCATTGCCTGCGTTGACAATCGCATCTACTTGCAATCGCGTGATATCGCCTTGCCATACACTCACGCCGTCACGCGCTATCGTCACAACGCCTTTCTCCCGAAGTTGATCTTGCAATTCTGCGTCTTGCAAAGCAAGGAATTCGCTCGCTATCGGTCGTGGTTCACGAACGTTCATCAATGCGCGAAACAAGCGTTGCTTGTCTTCTAATTTTTCAGGCAATCGAACGGCTGCGCCAGTTTCATCAAGTAGAAATTTGCAAAGCCAATCCAAGCGCGCAATGCGTTGATTTGTTTTCATTTCCATACACAAAATCAATTGAAAATCAATCGTTTAACGAAAATAGAAGAGGATGACGCGCATCCCCTTCTAACGTACAAAATCTATGAGAGATGGTTCGCAAAAACAAACGAACGAGGAATCTGTTTTTATTTAATAACCAATCGTGAAGCGTTCTTTGTGATGTGCTGGTTTTTCCAGTTCATCGACCATCGCTAAAGCGTAGTCCTGCACTGAAATATGACTCTGACCATTTTCGTCAACAATCAAATCATCTTTGCCAAGACGGAACTTTCCAGTGCGTGTTCCATTCTCATCGAAAGCGCCTGCAGGTGAGAAGAAAACCCAATCGATGTCGTTTTCGTTCATCAAATCATTCAAATAAAAATCGCCAAGCGGACGAACGCCACCCATAATTTCATCGGGTATTGCACCTGAATCAACGACACGCAAACCTGGAGCGCAGAAAAGCGTTCCTGCTCCACCTACAATAAGCAAGCGTTCTACACCACTTTTTTTCGCAGCTTCAAGAATTTTTGGATAGTTTTCACGAATGAGCGTCGCAATTTGTGGATTTGTCCAACCTGGATTGTAGGCACTGATCACTGCTTCTTTGCCCTGTGCCAGTCGTGCAATAGCCTCCACATTTGCTACATCTTCTTTCACTGGAATTACATGTGCATTCTGTTCCAATTTCTCTGGATTACGAACGACAGCCGTTACGTTATAACCGCGAGATACGAGTTCGTTCAAAATAGCTGAGCCAACAAAACCTGTTGCGCCAATCAATAAAACTTCTTTTTTCATTGTTCTTGTATTTTTTTGTAAGTTGATAATTTTTTTTGTTTTGACGATGCAAAGATAATACGCCAAAATGCGTTTGTCAAGAAGGCACAAAAAAGTTGGATACTTACCAAATGGTAGGAAATGTGACTGATTGAGCGGAGCTAAAAAGCAACTTTAACTTAGATTAACATTGCGATGCAAAAGAGAAACAATCATCCTACACCTTATTATATATATAATAGGGCAAAAAATGATGTGGATTTTCATCACCGTTGAACGCACTGACTTAACCAAGATTAACAAACTTTCTTTTAGTTAGTAAGTTTATTTTCGTTAGAAACGGTTATTTTTGCAGCAAACAAGCAAACGAAAGATGAAAAAGAAAGAAAAAGAAGTGAATTTTGAGTATCTCGCGTGTCCAATTCGTCAAGTGATTAGCAAGTTTGGCGACAAATGGTCGCTTCTCGTGCTCTACCACATTTACAAAAGCGAATCGGGCGTGATGCGTTTCAATGAATTATCGCGTCAGATGACTGATTGCTCGCAGAAAATGCTGTCGCAGACGTTGAAAAACCTTGAAGAGCATCATCTATTGCACAGAAAAGTTTATCCTGTTGTGCCACCAAAAGTTGAATACTCATTGACTGAGCTTGGCGTTTCACTCATGCCGTGCATCGAAGGACTGATTTCGTGGGCGACAGAGCATTTCGATAGCGTTGTAACGAAATGAGATAGCGCATTTTTTTCTTAGAAATACATACAGCAAAAGCCCTTCTGTTAGATCTTCTCTAACAAAAGGGTTTTATATTTGATCAAGATTCTTTATTTATTCACGAACGATGACAGTGCCGTTTGCTTGGTGAGTTGCGAGAACAAGCACTTCAGCAATCTGAACGTGTGCAGGAGCGTTGGCGGCAAACCAAACAGTTTCGGCGATGTCCTTTCCGGTGAGCGGTTGTATGCCTTTGTAAACGTTATCCGCACGTTTCTGATCGCCATGAAAGCGCGTTACGGAAAAATTTGTTTCAACCAGACCTGGCTTTACATTCGTTACGCGAATATTGTATGGCGCTACGTCGATGCGAAGTCCATCGGTGATTGCCTTTACTGCGGCTTTCGTTGCGCAATAAACGTTTCCGCCTGCGTATGCTGCATCACCAGCGACAGAACCAATGTTGATAACGTGACCTTTGTTGCGCTCTACCATTCCAGGAACAATCAATCGAGTCATAGAGAGCAGTCCCTTGATATTCGTATCAATCATTGTTTCCCAATCTTCCATGTTTCCCGCAAATTCTGCTTCGAGACCGAGCGCCAAACCAGCGTTATTCACGAGTACATCTATACAACTCCATTCGTCGGGCAATGATTCAACAAATTTTCGTGCTGACTTCTGATCGCGAACATCGAAAGCGAGCGGCAAAACTTTAATGTTATTATTTTGTTCAAGCAACTGTTTCGCGAGTTCTTCCAGTTTGTTAGAATTGCGTCCGTTTAAGATAAGATTGTATCCGCCCTTCGCAAAACGCTGTGCGCACGCTTCGCCAATGCCACTCGTTGCACCAGTAATAAAAACGATTTTTCTTTCCATAGCGTTTACATGGTTTTTATTTTTGCATATCGTAAACGACTTGCATCAACTGCTTTCCGAGCGCGTCAGCTTCGTCCATTGTAGAAGCCTCGCTATACACGCGAATAATCGGTTCAGTGTTCGACTTGCGCAAATGCACCCATTTGTCGGCGAAATCTATTTTAACGCCATCGATATCCGTTACTTTCTCGTTGGCAAACATTGATTTCACTTGTTCAAGAATAGCATCTACGTCGGTAGAAGGCGTCAAATCGATACGATTTTTTGCTATAAAATAATTGGGATATGTGCGACGTAACTCGCTGGCTTTCATGTTTTTCTTTGCCAAAAGACTTAAAAACAATCCTATTCCTACGAGAGCGTCGCGTCCGTAATGGCTTGCGGGATAGATTACACCACCATTACCTTCGCCACCAATGACTGCGCCAACTTCTTTCATCTTCGTTGTGACGTTCACTTCGCCAACGGCAGCTGCGGTGTACGTGCCTCCATAACGCATCGTCACGTCGCGCAATGCTCGTGTAGAGCTCAGGTTGCTCACTGTGTTGCCCGACGTATGCGAAAGCACGTAATCGGCAACGCTTACCAGTGTATATTCTTCGCCGAACATCGTTCCGTCTTCGGAAATGAATGCCAAACGATCGACATCTGGGTCAACTACGATGCCTAAATCATACGAACCGTTGCGAACAGTCTGCATAATCTCGGTGAGATTCTTCTCAAGTGGTTCTGGATTGTGCGCGAAATCGCCTGTTGGTTCACCATTGAGCAAAGTATATTTCACGCCAAGCGCATCGAAAAGCGGTGGAAGCGCGATGCCACCTACAGAGTTGATGGTGTCAACTGCAACGTTGAAATGTGCAGCGCGTATCGCCTCAACATCAACTAATGCCAAATTGAGTACGTTTTCAATGTGTTGTTGTGTAAAATCTTGTGAAGTATAATGACCGAGATGATCGACGTCAGCGTAATCGAATGCTTCTTTTTCTGCCAACTGCAGCACTGCGTTGCCATCGTCTTTCGTTAGAAATTCACCTTCACTATTGAGCAATTTCAATGCATTCCACTGACGTGGATTGTGGCTCGCTGTGATGATAATTCCACCATCTGCGCCAGCAAAGCGCACTGCCAGTTCGGTCGTTGGTGTGGTTGCCAAACCGATATCAATGACATCGTAGCCCATTCCCATCAAAGTACCGCAAACAATGTTGCGAACCATGTCGCCAGAGATACGTGCGTCGCGTCCAACGACAATCTTGTTGCTTCCCTGTGGGCGATTGGCGCGAATAAATGTAGCGTAAGCCGTTGTGAACTTCACGATATCCAACGGGTTAAGCGTATCGCCAACACTACCGCCTATCGTGCCACGAATTCCAGAAATAGATTTTATTAAGGTCATAAATGTGTTTTATTTATCTACCGCGTTCAAATGTTAAGTCATAAAGACAAGGATAGACATTCTGTGAGGCATGACTCTGACCTGCAGAATGTGGAACAATAAGGCGAACACGTGCAATAGATTCAGATTCTGTTGAAGGTCTGCCGACTTTCACATAAGCGAATGGCACCAACCAGCCTTCTGGAACTGCAGCGCTCGAGTAAGCCGTGTACATCAGGCTTGAACCGTAAACGAAAGAACCAGAAAAGACGCCAGAAGAACGACTAACCATCATTTTATCTACCAACGAACTGTAATACGCCGTGTTGTTCGACAACTGTATTGAGTCGCCCATCATATTTCTTTCAGTGAAACGCACGAGTACAGGTGCTGTTTCGCCATTCTTAATCTTCTCTCCACAACCCTTGTCTATAATCTGCATATAAACGCCAGAGCTATTGAACAATACAAATTCATTCTTTGAAGCGTCAGTCATGCTATCCTGTGCGAAGAACTGCTCTTCAGAAATTACTGTTACAGCAGAATCGGCAATGTATTTATTGATGACGCTGCGCTCTCTCTCCTTTTGATCAGCGTAAGACTCTGAGTCGTGACAAGAAAGCAGCATCGTTACCGAAACAAGTAACATCAATGTATAAACGATTTTCTTCATATTCTTTTTCTAACTATTTACTTCGCGCGAAAGTAATGTTTTTTTCTGAAAATAAATGACTTAAATAAGAGATGTTAACGTATATTTTAGTTTTATAATCTTACTTCAGCAAATCTTTTTCCTTTTGCAACATCTCTCGAACACGCTGTTCTGCCTCTTCGATTGTGCATTCAAGCCGACCGCCACTCGCGTTCAAGTGACCGCCACCATTGAAGTATCGCTGGCACAGAACGTTGCTTGGCAAGTCGCCAATCGACCGCATGCTAACCCAAATCAAGTTGTCCACGCGATCATCTTCGCGCAATGAGATGCTGAGTCGCGTGCCTTTGATTTTTAATGGTTCATTCACCAATCCTTCTGCATCGCCTTTCTTGAAATGAAAGCGCTGCATGTCATCGCGAGTGATTGTGAAATAAGATGCGTGAAGGTCTTCAAAATAATTCATCTTTTGATAAATAACATAGCCACGCAATCGTAGAGCCCAAGCAGAATAGTTGTTGTAAACTTTACGATAGATTGTGTCTTTGTCAATGCCTTTCGCCAACAACTGCCCTATCATGAAATAAATTTCTGGACGCGTAGAATTGAACGTGAATGCACCTGTATCGGTCATCATTCCCGTATAAATCTGCGCTGCAGCATGGCGCGACATGTTTTCGTAAGCACCTAATTGCCACGCAATGCGAAAGACTAATTCTGCTGTACTGCTCATCTGCGGATGCGAAATGGTCAATATAGCAGGCACATCTGGGTTCAAATGATGATCAATCAATACGCGTTTGGCAGTCGATTTCACGAGGATTGGTTCCATACCTGCCACGCGACTCGTTGTGTTGAAGTCGAGACAGAAAACCAAATCGGCTGTTTGGAACATCAAATCGCAACGTTCTGGATGTTTATCGTAGCGAATGATGCGCTCACTGCACGGTATCCATTGCAGAAAATCAGGATAAGCGTCGGGCACAATCACTTGCGCTGTCTTTCCATAGTGTGACGAGAGAATCTCAGCCCATCCGAGCGACGATCCTATCGCATCGCCATCTGGCGATTTGTGACAGCAAATAATGATGTTGTTCGCCTCAGCAACAAGCTGATTCAGCTGCGCGATTTCGTCATCCGTTAGCAAATTGAGATTTTCAAACGTAGTTTGCTGCGCCATCTCTTAGAATAATTTTTCTGGATAAACGCCCTGCTCTACGAGTTGACGAATACGTGCCACTGTTCCATCACGATCGGCTGCGTAGGTTACGCCAAACCATTTCGAAGTCGTGTCAAGTACTTTCACAGTTGCTGTTCCCTCGTTGATCAACTTATTCACCATCAACGGAATAAAGAACTCTGCTTTCGGATTTTGCATGTTTGTTTCGTCTGAAAGGAACTCACGGAAATAGGCTTCACTATGTTCAAAATAATCGGGCGTGAATCCCCACATGTTCATTGATACAGGTGTGTTGTCATCTACCGCAACCCAGTTGTCGCTTTCGTCTTTATAGCAAACTGGTCCATTAACACGCATAATTTGAGTGCGCTCAACAACGGTCGTAAGCAGTTGTTCGTCGTTGGTAGAACAAATTCCGCGCGCAACAGTTCCATTTTCTGAAAGTGTATTTCCTACGCGAAAACCTACCATTGCATATTTGTTAGTCGAACCTTCTGGCAGTTCAGAAAGCCATTTGCCAATCACCATAAACGCATCGCGGTTATAGAAGTCGTCGCAATTGATGACACAGAACGGTTCTTTAATGACTTTCGACGCCATCATCACTGCATGGTTTGTTCCCCAAGGCTTTACGCGACCTTCGGGACATGAGAAACCTTCTGGAAGCGCGTCTAAACTTTGGAAAACAATCTCGGCTGGAATGTGGTTTTCATATTTCGAAAGCACTTTTTCACGAAAATCTTGTTCGAAATCCTTGCGAATGACGAAAACGATTTTACCGAATCCTGCTTGCATTGCATCATAAATAGAATAATCCATGATGGTTTCACCATTTGGTCCCAGACCATCGAGCTGTTTCAGACCGCCATAACGGCTGCCCATTCCTGCTGCTAAAAGCAATAATGTTGGTTTCATGTTGTTTGATTTTTTATAGTTTATGTTATTATTTTGTTTGTTTAGAAAGGATATCCAATCGCTAAGTGGATGCTTTGACCGTCTTTGAACGATGGCGTATTGAAGTAACCGCTTTTTCCTGTGTCGAACGGGAAATGCAGAGCGATACCCCAATCGAGTCGGATGACGAAATATCCGATGTCATAACGCAGACCTACGCCCGTACCGAGCGCTAATTGGTCGAATGTGTTCTTAAATTCAAATTTGCCTCCTTCGCGCGTGTCGCTATCGCGGAGTGTCCACACGTTTCCAGCGTCAAGGAATGTGGCGCCAGAGAGCTTGCCAAACAATGGGAAACGATATTCAAGATTGGCGACAAACTTCAAATCGCCAGTCTGATCCATGTAAGATATTTGATTGTCGGGTGCAACGTAACTTCCTGGACCAATGGTTCTTACGGTGAATGCACGCAAACTGTTGGCGCCTCCCACATAGAACTGCTCGTTATATGGTGCAATTTCGGAATTGCCATACGCCCAAAGGAATCCTAAATTCAAGTGACCGACAAGCTGTGACTGCTCAGTAAGCGACCAAGTCTTGCGGAAATCGGTCTCAATCTTTAAGAACTGAGCGTATTCGTTGCTAAACATTTTCTTGTCTTTCGTGCCCCACTTCTTTCCTGCTGCCATATAGCCCAGCGACAGAATGTTTCCTGCTTCGCTCACCGTTGTTTCCCAATAGATTGGATTGCGATAATCGCTCGGACTCATATAAATATAGGTGTAACGCATCTTCGGAACAAATTGGTTGCGCATCGATACGTCGAGATATGGGTTCGCTTGTCGGATAGAATCGAACTTCTCGGTGCTGGAAAGCATGTAATCGTATTCGATAATCAATGGACTAAATTGGTGGATTGATGTTGCAGAAGTCTGGAAGCGATAAGTCCATTCGCTGGAGATGACTCTGCGACGGAAGAAGCCTGCTCTGTTGAGATCGTCGAACGAGACTTTGAGATAAGTCGATGGTTGAGAATAAAATTTTGTGCGCAATCGGAATCCAGGAAGCACAAGTCGAGGAAATTCTAACGATGCTTCCAATCCGTATTCATAAGAATTAACTTTAGAACTCGATCCGTCATATTTATGTCCCGTTTGCCACTCGTAGCTTCCCCATAAATTAACGTTGAGTTTCTCGCCTCCACGAAACGCGTTGCGCTTTGTAAAACCAAGGGACAACCCAGGACCGAGACGTCCCGTTGTCTTACCAGTGAGGTTCGTTTCGATATAAAAATCGTATGGCTTGTCGAGAACACAATTCAAACGCAAATCGAGCGTATCGCATGTCGGCAGCGTATCACGTGGCGTGAATTTGAAATCGATTACATTGAAAAGTCCCATCGCAGTCAGCTTGTTGAGCGATTCGAGATAGTTCTCATACGAATATTGCTGACCTTTGCGGAATTTTACATTGCGCGTAATAATGCGCGGACGCAGCTTCGGACGTTTGCCGTTGAAGTGGATGACAGAACTGCGTCGCGTAATCGAATCGTTCAGTCGCTCCATAAACTGCTTGCGAATATCTATATCAATCTTGCCGATATACCATTGATGAAGCGCTTGCTCGGGAACGCCATCTGCCAATTCCATCTTTAGCTGCACCTTGCCTGGAACGGCAAGCGTATCTGCAAGGTATGACGCATAATTCGGTTGATAATAGAAATAACCATTATTGCGTAGCAATGTTCCAATACGCTGGCGCTCGCTCTCAAGCGTTGAAACGTCAAACGGATCGCCGCGATGGATTTTTGCATCGCTAAGCGTTGCGTCGATCAATGAGTCTGGCACAGGTGGAAAGTTTTCATATTCGATGCTGTCGAGCGTGAAAAGATGATCCATATTGACAGTATAGCCAATTTTCCCTTTATTCGGATTCGACTGTGTAAAGGTTTCGTAATCTACTTTACCACGAAAATATCCTTTGTTTTTCAAAACAGATTCGGCAACCGATGTACGCAATTCGGGATTCACTTGACTCATCAAAATAGGTGCTTTACCGAAATTCTTCGTGAGCCACTTCCTCATCTTCGATTCACTATCCGAAAACGCATTCCACATCCAAAGGCGGAATTGTATAGGCGAACGATAATACGAACTACCAAACAACGATCCGTTAGGCTTTGCTGCGAGCGCTGCATCGAGTTCTTCCTTCGTCTCATCGAAGTGATCGCCGTCGGTATAGTTCACGTATTTGATTTTTTTCAGACCCGTATAGAGTTGCTCGCCTTCAGGAATTTTGCTCGTAGATGAGCATGCTGCGAGAAGGGCGATGCACAGGGTGGATATGGTGTATGCAAACAGTTTATTCATGTGGTTGAACTTTTAGTGAATCACGTGGCACTGCCATCGAATCGCGTGGAGCGGCTGGCGTATCTTGCTTTTCTTTGAATCGGAAAAGGTCGCTAAAATGTTGCACTTTGCGCTTCCAAACAAATCCAGCACCGTATTTTCCGATGTCGCCTTCAAGCCAGTCGTAAGCATCGCGTTCATAGAAAAGTTTCACGTATTTGCTTGCGGTGTTATTGAGTCGGTATTCGAAAGTTACGTTATTGAAAAACGTTTGGTTTTGCGATGAAACATCAGAGCCAGACGATAGTTTTCCACCTACAATCACATTGAGACGATTGTTCCAAAGACGCTTCGCAAATTTGAAAGAATAGTCAGTTTGCATCGCACCGCTTGCACTGGTCGAATTATCTACACCAATACTCAAATCGAGTGAACGCAAAGCGTTGCCCGCAAGACTATTGATCTGATTCTGAAGGAATGCACTGAGAGCGGAGTTCATTGAAAACGCACTCGTATTGCCGTCAACCAGATACATACCTGTAGTCAACATCGTGATAGCGATTTTTCCGCGATCTTCAGCAGTCATCGTTGCCAACTGATTGCTTACGGTCAGATCTTCTGGTGCATTAATAATAAATTCCAATCCCATATCATTGAGCGTCTTTGTCACTACAACACCACAATCGAACGCCACCATCCTACCCGATCCACCGTCGGTTGAAACAGCCGCTTTCGTGCGTTCGGTCGCTGTGATATTGAGATGCGGATTCATCGGGTCACCTTGGAAATCGATATAACTACCATCCTGAATGGTAAACGTCTTCAATGGAATAATCGGCAACGAGTATTTCATCTCGCCACTGTTGAGTGTGTATTTTCCAGTCAAGCGCAAATCTTCTACTGCATCGTATTGCAAACGCAAATCACCACCACCAATGAGGTCAATGTAATTAGAATGATCTTCGTTCAATGCACAGACGATGTGGGCGCCTTCATCGATGCCTATCTGAAGATCCATTTCGAATCCTGATGCTGGCGGACGCGAAACGGTTTGAACGGTCGTTGTGTCGTTAAAGTCAACGAAACGCACCAGTTCATCCAACTGATTGTCGGTTGTTAAAGGTGAATCGCGAAGCACGTAGGTCATGTCGGTAGAACCGAGCACGTCAAGTTTTCCGCGCAATGATAGGTTATCCAACTCGCCTTGCATGAATCCGAAGAAGTTGACGTATGCTTTACCGTAGGCTTCTGAACGATAATTTTCTTCAGCATTGATCAGGAGGAAATCTTTTGCATACATGCGAAGATTGGTCTTCATGTGATCCATGTTGGAGAAGTTGAAAGTGCCATTGACAACCAGCGGACTGTCGTTGTAACCATACATCTTGAAGTCGCTGAACGTTAAGTTACTGTTGTCAATCTTCACTGGCGTTTCGTCGAAGCGCAATCGAACGCCGTATGGCTCGCTCACGAAATAAGCGGAATCGAGAACGGCTTCGCCATTGACATTGGGTCGCGACAGCGCTCCTTTGACATCGAACTCGCCTTTGGCTTTTCCTTCAAATCCAAACAGTCGATTAGGAATGAATCCATTGATAATCTGCATCGGAAGATCGTTCAATACGAGATTGGCGTCAAGATATCCGTCGCCCTTTGAGTTATATGTACCTTGCAAAGTGCCTACTTCGATGCCTTCGTGCGTCAAGATACCATCGACGTAGTGCGATCCGTCAGATTTTGGCATGTAAACGAATTCCGTACCGATGTTTCCCATCGGGCAGTGTTCGTAAGCCATGTCTTGCACTTGCAGCGCTGACGAAACACTGATATCGTTTTCGGTTTGTATCAAGTGGAAATCGCCGTCGAGAATGCCTGCAATATCGGGCGTGTAAGGTATAACAGAAAGGACTTTCTCTAAGTTAAATTTGTTGAGCGACACAGTAATATCCTGTAGCGCGTCGGTGTTGTCGTCATCTGAATAAATCTGCACGCCAGTGCCATCATCTGCAACAAGTTTCACGTCGGCTGACACGCGTCGGTCATTGCCAACAAAGACGTAGTTGTCGTCGTTGATATCGAATTTCTTGTAACCTAAAATCGGATCTTGCCCATACGAGTGCAGTCGATAGCCGTTCTGCTCGATGGTTGCAGCAAGACCCATTCGTACTCCAAGTTTGTCTTCTTTGTCGTATAGCTTTGCTTCGAGATGGGTGCCGTCTTCGTAGATTGCGCCATTAAACAACGCGTTAAATGTGTACTGTGGATTATCGGCGAAATTCTGTATCTGACCTTCGTAACTCGTGCGTTCTTCGTCGGAACGCAATGCGAGGTTGATGGTATCCAACAAGATACTATCGACAAGCAATGAACCAATCTGAAGATCGCCGTTGATACCATCGCGTGGCGATGAAACGAGATCGCAATTCAACGAGTTGAGCGAGCAGTCGTAATACTTAAACGAGCGAACGAATATATTGTTTTGCCCACTATTGAGCTTGATGCGTGCGGTTGGCAAGTTTTCGCGCAGCGATAGTTGGTCGATCTTTCGCTCTTTCATTTGTTTACGAATATCTGTCAGCAAACGGTCGCTGGTTTTCAGCAAACGCTTGTAGCCTCCTTGTGCATCCATATCCAAATGAAAGTCTCCACAATCGACAATCGCGTGTGTAGTATCGCGACGCGTTAAGATATCGAGCACAACATCCTCTGCACGATACGCTTTCTGCTTGTCGTTGTTCCAAACAACGATGTCGCTGAGCAATCCCTGCACATCCCAATATTCATCCCAGTCTGTGCAGATGTCAACGTGTCCACATACGGTTGCATCGAGTGGATCGTCGATGACGTTGAGTCGCTTCAGATCTACCTTTGTCAGGTCTGCCCAAACGGTTCCGCATGTTCTGCCTTTGCGAAGCATGCCATCGAGCGTCAGATTGCCTTTCACGAGCGGATTGCGACTGTAAACGATGGCGTGCGCACGACCATTTTTCAGCGTCGCATCCATGTCCATATTGTTCAGACTGATGTCACCGTATTTGAATTGTTGTATCTTAACTTTGGCGGTTGCGCTTGTCTTGGGCGAAAGGAAGTCTGTACCAACGCCTTCTGCATCGATTTTGCCAGTAAATGCCGACAAATCCATGTTTGGAAGATAGTGTTGCAACGGGAACTTATTGGCTGTCAGATGTGCTTTATAGCGATTGTCGCCAGCGCAATAGCGAACAGTACCTTTAAGCGTGCCTCCACCTTCGTGGATGTTGACGTTAGAACCGTAGCAGCTGCCGTCGGTGTTGATATGTCCTTTGAAATTGAAATTCTTTGGAATGTTCAGGCTTTTTCGTGTTTCAGGATCGAGCAACGACTTAACGAAATCCACATTTTTTGCATGCAAATCAACATCGGCGTCTATCTTTCTGTTCTTCGAATCGAGCAAGTTGTCGGCCGTTCCTGTGGCTTTCAGATTGAAATGATTAGGCGAATTGATTTGCAGATTATTGAATTTCAGATGCTGCATATTGCCTTCAACTTTTCCGTCCACACGCATCGGTTCGTTAGGCAGGTTTTTCTTGAAATCGGCTGGCGCATCGCTGAGCGCTTTCAGCAGATCTTGCTTGCCAATGCTGCCATGTACGTCTGCCTTGAGTTGACCTGGATTTTTATCGTCGAAGGCGTTCAAATCCATTTCAACATCTGCGCGAACATTGCTATCGGGAGTTTTTAGCGATGCATTCTTCAGACGAAGCTGTTTGTCGTCTAATTCGACGTCGCCTTTAAAGTCTTTAATCGTCGTTTTACTTTTTGTCTCTTTCAACGACGCGTTTCTGACTTTCGCTTTCAGTCCATCTTTTCCGTAACTAAAGTTATCGGCGCCGAGATTGACGTCTTTCATGTCGAGATGATTAGGATCGATGCCCTTTGTGCCTGCTTTGTAGGGCTTGTCGTACTTGACAGCACCGTCTTTCACGTCAACCTTGTCGATTTTGTATTCGCCGTTGCCCACATCGAGCGACGTTCCGCTTGCTTGTGCATCGCCCAGATGAGCGTTGATGCGTGTACTGTCGCCAGGAAGGCGTATCTTGACGTCGCTGTTCTTAATATCCATTTTCCCAACGTCAATCTTCCACTTGCTGGGCTCGGACGTTGTATCGACAGCTGCCGTATCGCTGAGCAGAATGCTCAAGTCTGCGTCTTCTAACTTGGCGTCATCGAAACTCAAATGACTGCCTTTCAGGTCGAGATTGTTCTTCTTCAGATTCAACTTGCCCACTTTTCCCTTCACTTGTGTGTCGCTTATCAGGCTCGATGTGTTGATTTTAGCATCTTCAACATCGAGTTCGTCAACCTCCAACTTCTTTTTCAAAAGTTGTTTCAGGTTGATATCGGCTTTTACTTTACCGATATCGGCGACGGTGTCTTTGAGTTGTGGAAGGGAATCGTTGGGACGCAAAACTTTTACATCCTCAAGAGCGACGTCGAGAGGCCATTCAAGTTTGACTTTGCCCACACTGATATCCATTCCCGTCTTTTTAGACGCGATAGATGCCGCTTTCTTCGCCGCCCAGTTTTGAAATGGCGGAAAAGAGAGCAAGGCTGCAGGCAGAGCGCACGCCAATGCGGTGGTCAGGGCAGCAATTCCTGCCCATTTCTTGAATAACTTCACGTGCGAAACGTCAGTTTAACGGGGCGAAGATAACGCTTTTTTCTGATTTTTTGGTGTATTTTTATATAAAAATGTACGCGCGAGAGATTTTCAAAGAAAATGAACGAAAAAAATCATCCACAAAAAAGAAAAATTTAACACTCGTTAAAGACGGCATTTTAAGAAAACTTTACAACTTTTAACGCGCGATTTTAACGTTTTTTATACATGTAATTTAACATCCATTCACACTTGACCGACCAAATTTTCTTGCACAAATTTTGGTCGTTTTTCATCACTTTTTTGTCGTAACTCAACGCCCGAAATGTTAAAATGATGGTTTTATGCAAAAAATATACGCATTTTTAACATTTTTCCGCGTAAAACAGCCAATTTTTGAACGTGGAATTTCGAAAAATCTCGATTGTTAAAAAAGTTAAATGATATAAGATAGAAAATTATCTCACGTGAGATAGATTTCTAAAGCGCCCATTTACGACTCGTAAACAGCCTTTTTGCGATGATATTCTGTGCGGAAGGCTCAAAAAAGTGGCGTTTTTTGAAAATTTTTCTCGCGCTTATTTAGAATTTAACACATAAAACTCAAAAATTTTAACACTTTTTTTTCGCGGCAATTTTAACATTTCAACGTCGCAATTTTGCGCAAAAAAAATCGAGATTTTACAAGAAAAATTTTTGACAAAAAAAGGGAAGTTTTCACTCCCCTACCATTTGCTCGAATGTTTTCCACAGATTGTCGTCGGGAACGGGCGCAGTGAGCGTCAGTTGCTCGTGGCTGACGGGATGTTCGAACTGGATGCGACGCGCGTGCAACGAGATGCTGCCGTCGGGATTGCTTCTGGGCGCGCCATACTTGAGGTCGCCTTTGATAGGACAGCCAATGGCGGACAACTGGCAGCGGATTTGGTGATGCCGACCCGTGAACAATTCTACTTCGAGCAGTGAATAGCGCTCGGTTTTCGTCAAAAGACGATAGTGAAGACGCGCTTCTTTGGCGTCGCTCCGCGCTTTCTGGTGCGCGTACGACTTGTTCTGCTGCTCGTTGCGCGTTATCCAATGCGTAAGCGTTGCTTCAGGATCGGCAGGCGTGCGTTGCGTGATTGCCCAGTAGGTTTTGTGAATTTTTCCGTTGCGAAATAAATCGTTTAGACGCGTCAACGCTTTTGATGTTCGAGCAAAAACAACAATGCCCGACACTGGTCGGTCTAAACGATGCACCACTCCAAGAAAGACGTTGCCTGGTTTGTGGTATTTTCCTTAAGATATAATTTAACGTCGTCAGCAAGTGTGCGGTCGCCAGTCTTGTCTCCCTGTACGATTTCACCGCTCCGCTTGCTGACAACGATGATATGGTTGTCTTCGAAAAGTACGTTCATTTACATATTCATGCCGCCATCGACCTGAATGACTTGTCCGCTGACGTAACTCGACATATCGCTGGCAAGGAACGTTGCGACGTTAGCGATATCCTCTACAGTACCGCCGCGACGCAGTGGAATTTTTTGTATCCATTGCTGACGGATGTCGTCGGGAAGCGCTTGTGTCATCGCTGTATCGATGAAACCTGGAGCGATTGCATTAGCACGAATTCCTTTTGGTCCCATTTCCTGACCGATACTCTTTGCAAGCGCGATGAGTCCTGCTTTAGAAGCAGCGTAGTTTGCTTGTCCAGCGTTGCCGTGTACGCCTACAACGCTCGCCATGTTGATGATAGAACCACCACGCTGGCGCATCATGATTGGAATCACTGCATGGATGAAGTTAAACGCGCTCTTGAGGTTGACAGCGATAACTGCGTCCCACTGCTGTTCACTCATTCTGAGCATCAAACCGTCTTTTGTGATTCCAGCGTTGTTAACTAAAATATCAATTGAACCAAATTCTTCTTTAATTTGCTTAACTACGTCTTCGGTTTGTTGGAAATCGGCTGCATTGCTTGCGTAACCTTTTGCTTTCACACCGAGAGCGGCAATTTCTGCTTCGGTTGCTTTGCCGTTTTCATCAATAACAAGATCGGTAAATGCGATGTTGGCGCCTTCAGATGCATACTTGAGCGCGATAGCTTTACCAATTCCACGTGCAGCGCCAGTGATGAGCGCTGTCTTTCCAGTTAATAATGCCATAATTTATGATTTTTGTTGTTCGGTTGTTTTATCTTCTTTTTTCGGTTCGCTCTTTTTCTGATTGGCTTGCGCTTTAGCGGCTGATTTGCCTAACGCGCCATAGACCACTTTAACGACTTGCGGCTTCGACGATTCATCGGTTAAGCCTTGTCCGAGACGACCGTAGATGTAAGGAACTTCGAGTCCTTTGATGCAATAATGTGTGATTTCGGCAACGAGATCGATGTTTTCGATGTCGAACTCGCCTTCTGCTTTGCCTTCTGAATAGACTTTGCGGAAGAGTTCCAGTTCGTCTTCATCAAAATTCTTGCGAACTTTTTCGACCATCCAAATGTTTCGGAAAAATTCTGCGCGGAGATTTCCGTTTCTCACGACAGTCTCCTTAATTGAATTCAGGTGTGTGTAGATTAATTCAATGATTTTGTCTTGCGGACGAATCTTTTTCGCTGCTACTTCATCGAGACGATCGCTCAAACGTTCGAGTTCGCTCTCGATCACCGCGCTATAAATATCTTCTTTGCGCGAAAAATAGGTGTAGAGCGTGCGACGCCCTTTGCCTGATGCCAAAGCAATATCGTTCATCGTTGTGTTAGCGATGCCGTTCTTTGCGAAAAGTTTGCGAGCCACATCGATGAGAGTCTGACGAGTGTTCCTAACTGACATATTTTCCCTCCTTATTTTTATAACGTAATGTAAAAATTGCACACTGTAGTGTACGTGTGCAAAAATACAGTTTTTTCAGAATAACGCAAAGAATTAACCGTAAATTTTAGGCGTGTAAACAAAAAATGCAAGAAAATATACGCCATTTCTTTGGCGTTTCAGAAAAAATAATTACTTTTGCAGTCGCAAATAAGAAAACATCGCGGAGTGGAGCAGTGGTAGCTCGCCAGGCTCATAACCTGGAGGTCGCATGTTCGAATCCTGCCTCCGCAACAACAGAAAGCGCAAGACTACGATGGTCTTGCGCTTGTTTTTTTGTAAAAATCCGCACAAACATTTGGAACGAAATAGGAAAACGCTTATTTTTGCTAACAAACCTATACATTATTTTAATTTATCAACATAAAATCTAAAAACATGAAGAAATTATTATTGCTCGCTTTATTTGCTTTTTCGCTAGTTTCGCTCAATTCTTGCAGCAAAAAAGAAAATCCAAAAGAGGACTTTGTCGGATTATTCAAATTTGAAAACGATTCTGGAAAACAAGGATTTATGGACAAAACTGGCAAGATTATCATTCAGCCACAATTCGATGAAGTTAATGATTTTAAAGATGGATTGTCAATGGTAAATGTCGGTGGAATAAAAGAAGACAATTTTTTCAATCTTCTCAAAGGAGGAAAATGGGGATACATTGACAAAACTGGAAAATATATTATTAACCTGCAATTCGATGATGCGTATGACTTTTCAGAAGGATTGGCTGGAGTTGCGATTGGAGAGAAATGGGGATTTGTAGACAAGAACGGACAATATGTTATCAATCCTCAATTTGATATTGTGTTTGAATTTTTCGAAGGGTTGGCAATTATTGAAGTCGAAGGAAAATATGGTTTTGTTGACAAGACTGGAAAAATTGTTATTAATCCTCAATTTGATTATTGTTTCAACTTTAAAGAAGGATTGGCTCCTGTGAAAATCGGTGAAAAATGGGGATATGTTAATAAAAAAGGAGAATACGTAATCAATCCACAGTTCGAGTTTGCACAACAATTTTCAGAAGGAATAGCAGCCGTTGAAATCGGAGAAAAATTTGGATTCATTGACAAAAAAGGAAAATTCGTCATAAATCCGCAATTTGATGATGCAAATGAGTTCCAAGAAGGTTTAGCTTCAGTTACTATTGAGGAAAAACAAGGTTATATAGACAAGGCTGGAAAATTTGTTATTAATCCTCAATTTAATGGTACATATCAATTTTCAGAAGGATTGGCTTATGTAAGAATTGGAGGTGAAAAAGATGAGTATGGCATTACTGAAGGAGGTAAATTTGGATATATTGATAAAACTGGAAAAATAGTTATTCAACCACAATTTGATGAAGCATACCCATTTCGTAATGGATTAGCATACGTAAAGAAAGATGGTAAATGGTTTTATGTTGACAAACAAGGAAAATCTATTATACCACACGAATAAACTAAAATATATAACAAATAGAACGATAATGTACACAAAAAAGCGCGTCAGGACAGTTGCCTAACGCGCTATTTTGTTTGTTCTTCAACTTGGAAGATTAGAATTGTTCGAGGATTGCGATACGTTTTTCGGGATCGGGATGGGTGCTGAAAAGTGAATTCATGAAACTCAGAATGCCAGACGCCATCTCATCGGGTCGCATAATGAAGAGTTGCGCTACGTCTTCGCGATTGACATTGTCAAGACCTGGGTCAGCTGCAATTTTGCGAAGCGCAGACGCCAATGCCAAAGGATTGCCACAGAGTTCTGCCCCACCTGCATCTGCCATGTATTCGCGCTTGCGAGAGATAGCAAAACGTGTAATCAGCGTGAAGAAATAGGCAATCGCGCAGCATATCAGACCGATAAACAACACGAGAATGATTGAAAGACCGCTGTTTCCTTGACTATTTCCTTCGCTATCGCGACCACCGACTTGAATACTTCCACCTCCGTAATAACTAATGTTGTAAAGCGTGCGCACAACCAGCGTCATGACGGTTGAAACGATACCAACGAAGATGATACTTGTAATCAATAAGCGCGTATCGCGGTTGCGTATGTGCGTCAACTCGTGACCTACGACGCCAGCGAGCTCGTCATCGGTTAGTTTGTCGATGATTCCCGTGGTCAACGTAACGGTATAGCTGTCTTTGTTGATGCCACTGGCGAAGGCGTTTAGCTGTGGATCGTCAACGATGTTAATCTTCGGCATATCCATTCCGCATGCAAGACAAAGATTTTCTACGATGTTATAAATGCGAGTGTTGTCTTTGCGTTCAAGCGGTTTAGCACCTGTGGCTGCAGCAATCATCTTTGTGTTTGCAAAATATGCAATTCCAAACCATATTGCAACAGCAAGAATTACCCATGGAATTGTCTCGAGGAAATAAGCGTTAACAGTCTGTAAATCAAGCTCATGCACTACGTTTCCATACGTATCATAGTAACCATTGCCAAAGTAATTTAGCAATGCGAGGAATACCCAAATGGTTCCCAGAATAATGACTGGAAACATCAGGAGCAAGAAAACGCTCATTGCGTTGTTGCGCCGTATTTGGGTTTGCATTCCTACGTATTTCATCGCTTAGAATTTGATTTCTGGTGCTTTATCAATTTCTGCTCGTTCTTCTTTAGTTACTTCGAACATTGGCTCTTTCTTGAAACCAAAGATCTTAGCAAAAATGTTAGAAGGGAATGATTGAACGGCGTTGTTCAATTCTTTCGTTGCAGAATTGAAGTTACGACGAACGGCAGCAAGTTTGTTTTCGATGTCAGCAACTTCGGTTTGGAGTTGCAGGAAGTTTTGATTTGCTTTCAACTCTGGATAATTTTCCAGTGAAACGCGCAAACCGCTCAAAGCACTCGACAGTTGGTTTTCGGCTTCAATCTTTTCGTTGATGGTATTTGCACCCATCGCTGCTGCACGTGCTTGCGTTACTTTTTCAAACACTTCTTTTTCGTGTGCAGCGTAACCTTTTACGGTTTCAACGAGTTGAGGAATTAAATCGTGACGTTGTTTCAATTGAACATCGATATTGGCGAAAGCTGCCTCACGATTGTTTCTAAGTCCTACGAGGTTGTTGTAGATACCCATTCCAAATAAACAAAGGAGTACAACAACGGCAATAATAATAAGTAATGTCATAACGAGAAAATTTAGTAGTTATATATCTGACAACAAAGATAGCAGAAAAGTTGAGAACTTGCTTTATTTTAAGAATTATTAGTAAAAAAGACGCATAAAAAACGGTCGGCTGCGCCCATTTGCAACAACCGACCGGAAAAAAATTTGTTTTAAGACTTATTTTCTTAGAATGCGCATCACTTTTTCAAAATAGCGCTGCGTCTTCTTGATGCTGTAATTGCAACCGCCATTCCACAAACGTATTGCTTTCTCAATATTATTCGTAGGATTGTAACGCTTCTGAATCAGAACGAACATTTCCTTTGATTTTTCAATGCTGTAACGATCGCTCAACGTATAACGTTTCTTGCTTTTCCTACTCTTAAGAAATTCATTACAATCGGCAACAAGTATCGGTGTGATCTGCATGCACCCAACTTGATGACCATTCTTTGCATCGTGCCGTCCATTGCTTTCAACTTGGATTATCGCCTGCATAACTGGCTCCCAGTCTATTTCGCTCCCATTTGCAAATGCAGATGTTGAGCAAACGCTGCATAGGATACACAATAATAATTTATAAACTTTTCTTCTTCTCATAAATAAAAAATTATGGAGCGTGAGCAAAAAAGACCTTTACCCGCAAGACTATTGTCGCACTTCTTAACAATAAGTCTACAAACTCCGTTGATACTTTAATGGACAATCTTTCTTCAAAAAAAGAACACATCGTCCTTATTCTTATCGATTGCAAAAATATAAAAAATTAAAGCGAATTCAAAGCGATTTTAGTTATTTTAAGACTCTATCTTAATCTGTATCAAGTTGAAAATCAATGATTTACAAATTTTACTTATAATTTACAAAATCAAATCTCAATCAAGCAAAAACTCAACTAAAATGCGCTATAAACAAGGATAAACAAGGATTTACAATCGTAAAGTGAAACTGAATTTTAATCAACAAATATAAAGTAGGTAAATATTCAGGAATGTAATCGTCAAATAATGATTTAACTTTTTTAACAAATAAGATTACACCTTATTATATATAAAAAAACCTCTTGGATTTGTCTCCGAGAGGTTTCTCACTG
>Ga0065708_1000688_pt1 | contig 35421 bp, 30 predicted proteins | sample Hoacrofraction12_2_FD_59095 | JGI IMG/M metagenome (GOLD analysis project Ga0065708, IMG submission 59095) | Hoatzin crop microbial communities from Cojedes, Venezuela, sample from fiber fraction 12 v1 | ecosystem: Host-associated > Birds > Digestive system > Esophagus > Crop | place: Venezuela... | reverse complement strand
GAAATACAACCTGGAGACCAGTTTAATGTTAATACTTTGGATAAGGAACGACAAAGAATAACAGAGATATTAAATGACGAAGGATACCTAAAATTCAACAAACATTTTATATTATACGAGGCTGACTCTTTCGACTTACAGAACGAGGTTGACTTACGTTTACGACTAGTTAAGTACAAGGCTAACTCGAATGCTCCCGAGACACTACATCCTAGATATACCATAGGAGATATTACATATCGAAGTGATACCGGTAATATTCTTCCGATAAGAAGAAAAGTATTAGAAAATATGACCATGCTGGAAAAAGACAGTCTATATAGAAATACGCTGTTACAACGTACATATAACCGATTTGGGCGCATGGGTATTGTCAAATATACAAACATACAACTGCGTGAAAGACCCGACAGCAGTAATATCTTGGACTGTGACATCCAACTTGGAACAAAACCCGTAAACAGTATCAGTTTCCAACCGGAAGGAACGAATACTGCAGGAGATCTCGGAGCGGCTGTGGCGTTGAAATACGAAAATAGGAACCTTTTTCATGGGTCTGAGCTATGGAATGTAGAAGCAAGAGCTGCATACGAGGCGATACGAAATCTATCTGGTTATGACGATAGTAACTATATAGAATTTAACCTCGGAACATCTCTAACCTTTCCACGATTTCTACTACCTTTTATCAGTAAAAAATACAGTAGACGGGTAAATGCCACATCAGAATTGGCAATAAGGTGGGATATGCAGAACAGACCTGAATTCCATCGACGGGTCGTAACGGCAGGATGGAGATACAAATGGAATAGTCGGCATTCTAAATCGTCATATCAATTCGACCTACTTGATGTCAACTACATCTACATGCCATGGATATCTGAAACATTCAAAAATGAATATCTTGATAATACGACGAGTAGTAACTCTATCCTTCGGTTCAACTACCAAAATCTGTTTATCACGAAGATTGGTTTCCGATGGAATTACGTAAGTGATGATTATGTGATACGTACCAATGTGGAAACGTCAGGCAACCTACTCCACGCATGGTCGCTTATGACAAAGGCTAAACAGAACGATCAAGGTGAATATACAATATTCAATATAGCATACGCACAATATGCTAAGGGAGACTTCGACATAACGCGAATGATCGCCTTCAACAACAAGTCTTCTCTCGCTTTGCATGCAAGAATCGGTATTGCTTATCCTTACGGGAATAGTAAGATCTTACCTTTTGAAAAGAGATATTTCTCAGGTGGAGCCAACTCCTTAAGAGGTTGGAGCGTGAGGAGTCTTGGTCCTGGAGCGTATAAAAGTAAAGATGGTAATATCGATTTTATCAATCAGACAGGTGACATGAAGTTAGACCTGAATGCAGAATTTAGAATGGATCTATTTTGGAAATTGGGTATAGCAGCATTCATTGACGCAGGTAATATATGGACCCTTAGATATTATGAGGAACAAGATGGAGGACAGTTTAAGTTTAATACATTCTATAAGCAGATAGCAGCATCATACGGTATTGGTTTCAGACTCAACTTCAATTTCTTTGTACTGAGATTTGATATGGGTATGAAAGCCATCAATCCTGCATACGATACCGGAACCGATGAATATTGGGCCATCGTACATCCTAAATTAAGCAGGGATTTCGCATTCCATTTTGCTGTAGGTCTGCCTTTCTAAAAAGTTATATGAAAGAATCCAAAATTATATCCGATCCCGTATTCGGTTTTATCCAGGTGCCAAAAGGACCTCTATACGACATAGTGAAACATCCATTGATGCAACGGTTGACGCGTATCAAACAACTTGGTATGGCTTCCGTTGTATATCCAGGGGCTCAACATACACGTTTTCAACATTCCCTCGGTGCTTTCCAACTGATGAATGAAGCAATCCTAAGTTTGCAACAAAAAGGCATATTTATCTTTGACAGCGAAAGTGAAGCTGTAAAAGCAGCCATCTTAATGCATGATATCGGCCACGGTCCTTTCTCTCACGTCTTGGAAAATACTATCGTAAAGGGCGTTACACACGAACAGTTGTCGCTGATGATGATGGAGAAGATAAATGATGAGATGGGAGGAATATTAAACCTAGCCATAAATATATTTAGAGATAAATATCCCAAGAAATTCTTACATCAACTCATCAGTAGTCAGTTGGACATGGACAGACTGGATTATCTTCGCAGAGACTGTTTCTTTACTGGTGTTACGGAGGGTAACATCGGCAGTTCCAGAATCATCAAGATGCTCAATGTCGTTGATGATGAGTTGGTCGTTGACTATAAAGGCATCTATTCTATTGAAAATTATCTTACATCACGTCGTCTGATGTATTGGTCTGTCTATCTACATAAAACGACCGTAGCCTGTGAAAAGAATCTTGTAAGAACACTGCAACGTGCCAAATTCTTAGTGCAGTCAGGAGAACAGCTTTTCGCTTCGCCTGCACTTAAATATTTTCTTAAGAATGACATTACTGAGAAATCGTTTAATGATGAGACTTTGTCATACTATGAAGAACTTGATGATAACGATATCTGGAGTGCTCTAAAGGTATGGAGACATAGCAATGACAGGATTTTGTCATTACTATCAAATAACATCGTAAACAGGAACATATTTAAGGTTGAAGTAAGTAACGAACCGATTTCACAGGAGAGAATAGCTGAAGTAGAGCAATTGATAATGAAACATTACGGTATCAACAAGGATGATGCGCAGTACCTTATGTTCGTTGCCGATGTGTCCAATAATATCTACAATTATGAGGATTCTGGTATCAAAATTCTTTACAAAAACAACGAAATAAAAGATATCACGGAAGCATCAGAACTTTTGAATATGAATCTTCTTTCGAAAAAAAATTATAAATATTTCCTTTGTTTTCAACGTATCTAAATAAAATTTGCTACCTTTGCGGTAAATATAGAATTCTATGACGGTTCCAGCATTGTTGCGGAATCCCTAAAACTATACTTGTAATGGAATTTACAGCAGAACAAATTGCCCAAATGGTAGAGGGTCGCATAGAAGGCGACAAAAACGTTAAAATTAACCAATTCTCAAAGATTGAAGAAGGAAAGACTGGAGCAATCACATTTTTGTCTAATCCTAAATACGCTCATTATCTCTACAACACCGAAGCAAGTGCAGTCATCGTAAACGAAGACTTAGTACTGGAGGAGCCTGTGAAAGCGACTCTCATCAGAGTTAAAAATGCTTACGAGACGGTAGCTCATCTGCTTCAGGTGTACGAATCTATGAAACCCAAGAAGGTGGGAATAGACTCTTTGGCATTCGTCTCCCCCAAGGCAAAAGTCGGGAAAGACGTGTATATCGGAGCTTTCGCCTACATCGGTGACAATGTGGAAATCGGTGATGCTTGTCAAATATATCCGCACGCAGTAATATGCGACAACGCAAAGGTTGGAGCTAATACGATTATCTATCCCAATGTTACAATATACCACGATTGTATCGTTGGCAACAATGTTATACTACATGCTGGTGCATCTATCGGTGCCGACGGGTTTGGGTTTGCACCAACACCTGATGGATACAACAAAATTCCACAGATTGGTATTGTTACCATAGAAGACAATGTGGAGATTGGTGCAAACACGTGTGTTGACAGATCTACCATGGGAAGTACATACATCCGAAAAGGTGTTAAGTTGGACAATTTAGTACAGATCGGTCACAACGTGGAAATCGGAGAAAACACCGTCATGTCAGCACAGGCTGGCGTTGCGGGAAGCACAAAAATAGGTAAATGGTGTATGGCTGGCGGTCAGGCAGGTTTTGCTGGACATATACATATCAACGACCATGTTAACGTCGGGGCACAGTGTGGTGTCATCGGTGAACTAAAGGAAGGACAATCGTATATCGGTTCCCCTGCAATGGATCCCAAAACGTTTTTCAAATCAATGGCCGTATTAAAACATCTGCCCGAGATGTACAAGCAGATAGGCGCCCTTCAAAGAGAATTAGACGAATTGAAGAACAAGAAATGATTTAGTAACGATTAATTTTAAGTACGACATATTGTTCAGAACCAATTATTTAGAAACATTTATTAAATAAAATATTTATGTCTAAACAAAGAACGTTAAAAGATAGTTTCTCACTTTCAGGCAAAGGACTGCATACAGGATTAGATCTTACAGTAACATTCAATCCTGCTCCAGAGAACAGTGGATACAAGATACAGCGTACAGATCTTGAGGGTGAACCTATAATAGATGCTCTTGCAGAGAATGTGGTAGACACTCAAAGAGGTACTGTAGTAGGTATCAGCGAAAGTGTTAAGGTCTCTACTATCGAGCATGGATTGTCTGCCATATATGCCATGGGTATAGACAACTGTCTGATACAGGTAAATGGTCCGGAATTTCCTATTCTCGATGGTAGTGCAGCGATGTATGTAGAGAAAATTAAGGAAGTGGGCCTCGAAGAACAAAATGCTCCGAAAAATTATTACAATATCACTCATAAGATAGAGGTAAAAGATGAGGAAAGTGGTTGTTGCATAACGATACTTCCGGATGAAGATTTTTCGATTACCGCGATGTGCTCATTCGAGTCGAAATTTATAAACAGTCAGTTTGCAACAATTGACAACGTTAACGATTACGCTACAGAAATAGCTCCAGCCAGGACTTTCGTATTCGTAAGAGACATAGAACCGCTACTGAAAGCGAATCTCATCAAAGGCGGTAGTCTTGACAACGCGATCGTAATATACGAAAGACAGTTGGAACAGGATCAACTTGACAAGTTGGCAGATCTCCTGAACGTTCCTCACATGGATGCTACAAAGATTGGTTACATACAGCATAAACCTATCGTGTGGGAGAATGAGTGTACAAGACATAAGTTACTTGACATAATTGGTGACATGGCACTTATCGGACGTCCGATAAGGGGTAGAATCATAGCGACAAAACCTGGTCATACGATCAACAACAAGTTTGCGCGCGCACTCCGTAANGAGATAAGAAAGCATGAGATACAAGCTCCATATTATAACCCGAATGAAGCACCGGTAATGGATGTAAATCGTATCCGTGAGCTCCTACCCCATCGTTATCCGATGCAACTTGTAGATAAGGTGATAAGCATGCAACCGACAACGATNGTGGGTGTAAAGAATGTTACAAGTAATGAGCCTTTCTTTACNGGACATTTTCCACAGGAACCTGTTATGCCAGGTGTTCTCATCGTAGAAGCTATGGCACAATGCGGAGGACTGCTCGTACTGAATTCTCTTGAAGAACCTGAGAGATGGTCTACCTATTTTACGAGAATTAACGAAGTAAAATTCAGACAAAAGGTTGTTCCGGGGGATACTTTACTGTTCAAAGTCGAATTATTGGCACCCGTGCGTCATGGTATATCCTCAATGAAAGGCTACGTATTCGTAGGTGACAAATTGGTTACAGAAGCATCGTTTACTGCGCAAATCATTAAAAACAAGTAATTTAATATGAATCAGATAAGTCCATTGGCTTTTGTACATCCCGAGGCTAAGTTGGGTGACAACAATATAATAGGGCCATTTTGTTACATAGATAAAAATACCGTTATTGGAGATAACAACAATTTCCAGAACAGTGTTACCATAAATTTCGGNGCACGTATAGGTAACAACAATGAAATATTCCCTGGCGCAAGCATTAGTACGAAGCCGCAAGATCTGAAATTTAAGGGTGAAGAGACGACTTGTGAGATAGGTGATAATAATTCCATACGTGAGAATGTGACGATAAGTAGAGGTACTGCCTCACAGGGAAAGACTGTGTTGGGTAACAACAACCTACTTATGGAGAATATGCATCTTGCACACGATTGTTTCTTTGGCAGCAACCTTATTATCGGTAACTCCACGAAATTTGCCGGAGAGGTGCACTGTGATGATAACGCCGTGATAAGCGCAGAAGTGCTTTGTCATCAATTCTGTAATATCGGTGGATACGTTATGATACAAGGAGGAACACGCTTCAGCTTGGATATTCCTCCATATTGTATCGCAGGNAAGGAACCTGTTTGCTATGCAGGTATCAATATTGTCGGNTTACGTAGACACGGTTTCGATAATCAGTTGATAGACATCATCCGTGATACATACAATATCATCTACAACGAGGGTGTTATCAAGGATACGGTAAACATGGCAAGACAAAAATACCCCGATATCAAAGAGGTTGAATATATCTGTTCGTTTATAGAAAAATCTGATAGAGGGATTATTCGTCCCAGATAATGAAAAACCTTGTCGTACTCACAGGACCTACGGGCGTGGGAAAGACAGAATTGGCACTTGTCGTCGCCCAACGTCTCGGCATCCCTATAATCAATGCCGACTCAAGACAGATATTTGCAGATATTCCCATNGGGACAGCTGCTCCAACGAAAGAACAACAGCAGTTGGTAAAGCATTATTTTGTGGGTATACTGCAGTTGGAGGACTATTATAGTGCAGCNCGATTCGAAGANGATGTAATGAATCTTCTCCGCTCGTTGTTTAANGAGTCTGACGTTGCCCTNATGACAGGTGGTTCCATGATGTACATAGACGCCGTATGTAAAGGTATAGANGAAATNCCTGTNATACGAGAAGATATAAGGGANNGTGTAAAGAATGATTATCAAAATAAAGGACTAGCATCTCTTTTAGAAGAACTNNAGNTAAGNGANCCGGAGTATTATAATACCGTTGACAAACAAAATACNAAACGCGTACTACACGCCATNGAAATATGCAGACAGACAAACGGTACATATACATCTCTGAGGAAGAAGAGTAATAAAAAACGTCCTTTTAATATAATAAAAATAGGACTTAATCGTCCNAGAGAAGAGTTGTACGAGAGGATAAATCAAAGAGTACTGACGATGATGGATGAAGGTTTCCTTCAGGAGGCTGAACGACTGTATAGCAAGAGACATCTCAATGCCTTAAATACAGTTGGATATAAGGAACTCTTTCAGTATATAGACGGAGAATACTCCATTGATGAAGCGATAACGAGGATACAGGGTCGTACGAGAGAATATTGTAGGAAACAACTGACATGGTATCGAAGGGATAACGAGATACAATGGTTTCATCCTACAGCTACGACAGCTGTNTTAGAATACATAAAACGGAATATCAAATGAGTAAATCAGNACAAAGTTCATGGCCTGTGCGAGCAATTAGCAGCATCGGAAGAACGATAAAGAATTTTTTTAAATGGTATATCGGGCTATTTAGACATACTCCTTGGTGGAAGAAAACCATCGCGGCAATACTATCATTCATTGTGTTCGTCATAGTATACTTAGGTGCTGTAGACATCAACTTCCTAGGACTTTTCGGACGTTCTCCCGGTTTCTCTCAGATCAAAAAACCTACAACGGCTGAAGCATCAGAGATATACAGTGCAGACAGTGTCTTACTCGGAAGATTCTTCAACGAGAACAGACAACCCGTGAAATACGAGGATATAAATCCTGTTTTCTGGAAAGCGCTAATAGACACCGAGGATGAAAGGTTCTATCAACATTTTGGTATCGATTTCCAAGGTATTGTAGGTGCTATGAAAGATGCTCTGACCAAAAACGATGGCAGAGGAGCTTCTACAATAACTCAACAACTCGCAAAAAATATGTTCCGCGTCCGCACTCAATATAGTACAGGACTNNTGGGTAACATCCCCGTCCTACGTATATTGATAATGAAAAGCAAGGAATGGATCATTGCCACAAAGTTGGAGATGATGTACGATAAGAAGGATATTCTTACGATGTATGCTAATACNGTGGACTTTGGCAGTAATGCCTTTGGTATTAAAACGGCTTGCAAGACATATTTCAATACGCTTCCAAAGGATCTCACTCCAGAGAAAGCAGCAACACTCGTTGGAATGTTGAAGGCTACCACATATTATAATCCTATCTTACATCCAGACAACTCCATAAAGAGACGTAATGTGGTGATGATGAACATGGTAAATCATAACGACCTGACACATGAAGCCTACGACACATTATCAACGAAAGGTATAGAACTTGACTATAGCGTAGAAAAGACGTATGACGGTCAGGCTACGTATTTTAGGGAAGCTGTAGCTAAAAAGCTTAAGAACTGGTGCGAGGAGGAAGGTTATGACCTATACACCAGTGGACTAAAGATATATACGACTATCGATACGAAAATGCAGAAGTATGCTGAAGAGGCNGCAAAAAAACAGATGCGTATCGTACAACAGAATTTTAAGGCTCATTGGGCTGGACGTGATCCGTGGGTAGATGAAAGGGGTAATGTTATACCTGGATTTATAGAGGATAAGGTGGAGAAACTCCCCTACTACAAGAAACTGTTGCAGTCTTACAATGGTAATAAAGATTCCGTTTATGCGAAACTGAACGAAAAGCATATCGTAAAACTTTTCGATTACGATAAAGGCAGCATTGAGAAAGAGATGAGTACCATNGACTCTTTAAAATACATGTTGCGTTTNNTGCACTGTGCCTTCGTCGCCATGGAACCAAAGACAGGCTATGTTAAAGCCTGGGTGGGTGATGTAGACTTTGAGACATGGAAATATGATAAGGTAACAGCACCAAGACAACCAGGAAGTACATTTAAGTTGTTCGTCTACACAGAAGCTAATGAANCANGGNCTCACTCCTTGTGACAANCGTAGAGACGAGTATTTCAGTATGATGGTGTACGANAGTAAGAANAANGAAGAAGTAAGATGGGCACCAACNAATGCTAATGGNTATTTTACCGGTGATTCGATACCNNTGAAGAGTGCCTTTGCACAAAGTATTAATTCCGTAGCTGTAAGAATCGGGCAAGAGGTAGGAATATCTAATATTGCGAAGACAGCANCNAAGATGGGTATCGAGAGTAAGTTGGACAACACNCCATCTTTGGCATTGGGNTCTTCTGACGTGGAACTGCTGGAACTCGTAAACGCNTATTGTACGGTAGCCAATGACGGAGTACATCATGACCCTGTACTNGTGACAAAAATTGTTGACCACGACGGAAATGTGGTATATGTTGATGAAGACAAATCATCTCAGGCCATATCATATAAAAGTGCCTTCCTGATGCAGAAAATGCTAAAAGCGGTATGTGAAGGCGGAGGTACGGGAACATCACTCATTGGACATATCGGTAATGCCTACAGAGATACCGATTTCGGTGGTAAGACAGGTACATCTAACAACCATTCCGATGCATGGTTTATGGGGGTAACACCTAANNTGGTTGTAGGAGCCTGGGTAGGCGGAGAATATCGTAGTATACACTTCAGGACAGGTGCNCTTGGNCAAGGTAGCAGNACAGCTCTNCCTATATGCGGATATTTCCTTAAGAGTTTATATGAAGATGGGTCTTTCAATAGATATAGAGGGAAATGGCCAAAATCAACCGATCCTGATATTGTGGCATCTATGTATGAATGTAGCTATTGGAGACCCAAAGCAGAAGTNAGCGATTCCGACAGTATCGCAGATGAGGTTATGATAGAACTTGACGAGAATGGTAATCCTATAACTCCTGTAGAGTCACCAGAAGGAACCATCAATGAAGAGAATTCTACCATAAATAAACAGGAGTCGGAGCAAGACAACCGTACCGCGACTCCTAATGCGGTACAGGAATCGACAGANCGNAAGAAAGAAGGGAAGAAACCTTCGTATGAGAAGGTTACGCTAGACAACCTGTAAAGAATCAGAATATATTCACCTCTGGTTTGAGGGTGATGCCGAACATGGATTTNACATCGGTGATGATACGGTCTGACAAATTGACTATATCAGAACCCTTGGCACCGCCGTAGTTGACGAGTACAAGAGCTTGTTTGTCATACACGCCGACATTATCGATGCGGCGCCCNTTCCATCCCGCTTTCTCGATAAGCCATCCTGCTGGAACCTTAACCCTTCCGTCGCCTAAAGGGTAACAAGGAACGTCTGGATAGCGCTCTTTAATAGAGTCGTATAAAGCCATGTCCACTATAGGATTCATGTAAAAACTACCTCCATTACCAATAACGGCAGGATCAGGAAGTTTGCTATTACGCATTGCTATAATGGCATTACGTACATCCATTGCTGTTGGATTTGTTATATCACTCAACGACTGTTTCACATTGCCGTATCCAAGTTTNGGNTCGAAAGATTTGCTAAGACGATATGTTACATACGTTATAACATATTTACCTTTAAATTCATTCTTAAAAATACTATTACGGTAGGCGTAATGACAGTCTTCATTAGTGAAACTTATCTCATTACCTGTAGATAGTTCCACGGCCTCAACNGATGAAATGAGATCCTTAACTTCNACNCCGTAAGCTCCTATATTCTGTACTGCGCTGGCACCGACATCACCAGGGATGATAGATAAGTTCTCCGCACCATACCACTCGTTATTGATAAACTGCAGAACCACATCATCCCATATTTCACCGCTACCGCACCTAACATACGTTTCGGTATCAGTATCTCTTACGACCGAAACACCTTTGATATCCGAACGTAATATTGTACCTTGGTAATCTTTAGTAAACAGAAGGTTTGATCCCCCACCTATTACGAGACATGACTTATCGCGTATTTCGGGTATGACCGTTTTCAGTTCCTCAACAGTTGAAAACTCTACATAACGAGAACATTTCACATCGAAACCGAATGTATTATGGTCTAGAAGACTATAATCCCTTATATCTTTCATATAACAACAATCTTTTTGTATGACCTTATTGATTCATCTTTGCCAATCGCCAATTATTATTACGACGGACAAAGGTATAATCTTGTTCCATACCATTGGCGATACCTCTAAGGTACAAAACTTTTTTGTTGCTACCGTCCTTTGGCATCGCATAGACAAAATTATATATCACTTCTATTGGGTAAATCTAACGCAAATGCTCCCCATGTTATCAGGATTAATATATCCCGTAATACTGTTCAAACTCATTATCTGGATCTGGGGCGCTGAATTTTACTTGATTTTCCAAATGACTTGCCTGATATGTTGCATCTTTAGCAAATTTCGAGTAGAATTCAAGAAACGAACCATTNGATGTCTTATCCAANTGAAGTTCCTCTATAGATATCAGTTCCCATTTATCTTCTCTTGAGAAATTATACTGAGATACCATTTTTTTTGTAAAATCTATTTTATCTATCCTTGCTTTAGACACNAAGGTATCACTGGCAAGATTTATCTGTTCTTCGTTATCTGTGATAATAGTATAAAAATCCTCTGTCATAAAAAGATAATCCATCTTCCAATCTTTCCTTTCTGTCGTAGATGTCTTACCATCCTTGATTACACGAAGAGGAAAGTTTATTCTCTCTATTTGGAACTTCTTATTAACAGCAAAATTAAAGATAAAGTCACTAAACAGCTCATCAACAGCTGAAGAAACNACGATATCAGTCACGGAATCTTCATCGTTTACAACACTATCTGTAAAAGACTCCTGGTCTGGGGTAGATTTTGATTTGGAAAAATCACAACCTGCCAACATCAAAAACGTAAAAAGTATACTTAATAATCCAATGGATCTACACATCGTACACCAATGCTTTCTCTAAGGCGCAAAATTACAACATTATAATGATATTTTATCTTTTTTTCGCAAAAATATATTCATTAGGATACAAAAAAAATATTTTTAGAGTGCCATAAGGGCATAATTCATTTTTTTTAAGTAACTTTGCAAATCAAATAAGTACGAGATAAAATGATACTTGAAAAAATTTCTGAAATACTGAAAGAGATACAAAATCTTCAGGTAAGTAATCAAGATGAGATAGAGGCAATGCGCCTTAAATACCTCAGNAAGAAGGGAAAAATAAATGAACTAATGGCTGACTTCAGAAATGTTTCTGCGGAGCAGAAAAAAGAGGTCGGCATAAAAATCAATGAGCTCAAGAATACAGCACTTGAAAAGATAAATTCTCTAAGAGAACAGTTTGAGGCTAAAGAGAGTACAAGTGAGAGTATCGACCTTACAAGAAGTTCTTACCCTATAGAATTGGGTACTCGTCATCCTTTGACTATCGTAAAGAACGAGATTATTGATATCCTGTCACGCATGGGCTTCGTGCTTGCGGAGGGACCAGAGATAGATGATGACCTGCATGTATTTACTAATCTTAATTTCGCAGCAGACCATCCTGCACGTGACATGCAAGACACATTCTTCGTTGAACAGAACGTAAACGATGTTACGAAAAACGTAATACTCAGATCACATACCAGTAATGACCAGACAAGAGTAATGGAGCACACTCAACCTCCAATACGTGTCATTTGTCCTGGTAGAGTATACAGAAATGAAGCAATATCAGCACGCGCACATTGTTTCTTCCATCAGATAGAGGGATTNTACGTTGANAAAAACGTTACGTTCACCGACCTTAANCAAGTCTTGCTAACTTTGGCAAAAGAGTTATTTGGACCGGAGACAAAGATAAGATTGCGCCCAAGCTATTTCCCCTTTACTGAGCCAAGTGCAGAAATGGACATATCTTGTCATATCTGCGGCGGTACAGGTTGTGGCTTCTGTAAGCATACCGGTTGGGTAGAGATTTTGGGATGTGGTATGGTAGACCCCAATGTTCTCGATGCTTGTGGCATAGACAGTAAAATTTATTCCGGTTATGCCTTCGGTATGGGAGTTGAGCGTATCACCAACTTGAAATATCGAGTTAGTGACTTAAGAATGTTCTCTGAGAATGATGTACGATTCTTAAGAGAATTTGAAGCTGCAGAATAAAGATTCTAAATTATATTAGAACGGGCGTCTTTCTATTTGAGAGACGCCCGTTTTACTTATTCGTTTGGATGGAGATTTTCATTGAAGAAATCTGTAATCTGCCTATATAGATGATTTCGGCAATTACCNCCACGGATACCGTGATTCCTATTAGGATACATTACCATTCTAAAGTCCTTATCAGCCTGAACCANNGCATCNNCATATTCGTAAGTATTCTGAATATGTACGTTGTCATCCGCTATACCATGACAAATGAGTAGTTTTCCATGCAANTTTTTNNCACGNCCCATTGGTGANACTTCATCATATCCNGTTTTGTTCTCCTTAGGGGTACGCATATATCTCTCCGTATAAACAGTATCATAATATCGCCAGTTCGTTGGAGGTGCCACGGCAACGCCACANGCAAAGACCTCCCTACCCTCGCTCATGCTCATAAGGGTGTTAAAACCTCCATAGCTCCATCCCCAAATGCCAATACTCTCTTTTCTGACATTTGGCAGTGAAGCGAGGTAGATAGCTGTCTCCACCATATCTTCTGACTCTTTTTCACCTAAACGTAAATAGGTACATTTCTGAAAATCAGCTCCTCGTCCTCCTGTACCTCTTCCATCAACGACAACGACGATATATCCCTCTTGTGCTAAATATCGCTCGTAGGCATAACCTTCGTTCCAATTATCCAGAACCTGTTGATTTCCAGGACCACCATACTGATATATTATAGCAGGATACTTTTTGTCTTTCTGAAACGATGACGGTTTAAACATAATACCATATAAACTATCCCCTTTGGTCGTGGAGAAAGAGAAGAACTCTCCAGAACACAAATGGTATTTAGCATATTTATCCTTCAATGTTTCATTATCCTCTATAGTCCTAATCGCCTCGCCTGACACAGTATTACGAAGTGTGTATACTGTAGGATTGTCCTTATCACTCCAACCTTCTATCATAAGCTGTTTGTCGGCACTCATCATACGTATTGTATTCCATCCTTCTTTTTCCGACAAAACTCTGCTACCATTGGGGTCTGATGCAACCACAATACGTTTTGTAGGGTCATTTCCTACCATCTGTAAGTATACTGTACCTGTAGACTCGTCATAATCGTAGATATTGGTTATAATATCATTTCCCTCACCCACAGTACGTACGACATTACCATCATAATCGTAGATATACAAATGATTATATCCTGTTCTGTCGCTCTGNANTAGTATATTTTTCTTAGTAAGAATAAGATTAGATACAACAATTTCGTCGATGTACTTATCATCTTTTTCTTCGATTATCATATCAGCCTTTGGATGCTCCTTCTGCGTATTTACCCTGTACATGCGCATCAAATTCTGATGTCTGTTCATGGTTACAGCAATAATCTCGTGATCCACGTTCGAGGCGAAGATACGAGGCATATAACCATCTTCATCCATAGGAACATTCAGTGGATATAATTTCTTTGATTCTATATCATAGCACATCAACGTTATCTTTGAATTGTCCTCACCGGCCTTAGGGTATTTGTATGAATAAGATCCAGGATATACCGCATATTCCTCTCTGACAGGATTACTTGCCTTCACCAATTGAAGTGAATATTCCTTAACATCTGATTCATCATATCTTATCCAAGTAATAAATCTGTCATCGTTGGTAAACACAAGTGAACAGTTTGTGGAGAATTCTTCCTCATACACCCAATCGGGAGTACCATTTAATATCGTGCCACGCTTTCCATCTGTAGTAACTTGCGTCTCTGTACCATTAACCATATCCACGAGAAAGATATTGCCATCGCACATAAAAGCAATCAACTTACTGTTGTTTGAAAATACTGGAGTTTGAACATCTTTTCTCTTTGTGAGACTGACAAAAGATTTAGAATCTATATCATAAACAAAGTATCTAGCCGTATATGACCTTCTATATATATCCTGTCTATCTGTCCAAACAAGAATTTTACTTTTATCCGGACTAAACTTAAAACCAGAAATTTTATCTATCTTTTCTTCTGTCTGCTTAGAAACGACGTCAACATCCATGAGAACGTCATTCTTTTTCTCATCCAAAAAGGAATAGCACATTATTTTCTTACGATCACTAGATAATTGAGCATAATCATCCCCTTTCATCGGTGTCCCGTTACTGATGCCCTTAGGAGATAAACTTCCTTCGACAACGTCTTTTCTTGTAAATTTTTCTGCACTTATAGTATTCATTGATACCATCAACATTAGAAATACGAAAAAAGCATTTAATTTTTTGTTCATATCATACTCTCTTAAATTATTCCACAGAGATCGCCGTCGTACTCTCCAAATTATCTCTCCAAGCCTTCAGATAGCTAAACCAGTCTTTCTGATTATGATATCCGAATGTCTCGTTGTCACTCGTATAAGTAAGGTAATACCTCATATTATCACTATCTGTCGCTACTACAAAAGGATAGTTATCAGAATTTGCCTTTTCTTCGTTTATAATATATTTCTGTGGTATAAAAATTCCTAGTCCTACCGTTTCCTTTTTATGAGTCAAAGTATCTTTTCCTCCTACGGCATAGTCAGAACCCCAACAGCCACGTAGTCCCTTCGAATCAGAAAATTCTGTTGAACATTTTACGTTGGTTATTCCTGTTGTAAACAGATAATCATGTACGTTTTTAGAGAACTTTACATCACATACTACGTCTCTATGCCCTGCGTATATTGTATATCTCACTGTCATCGTTATGGGTTCTGCCGTAGGAATCGGCTTCCACTGTCTGTCTTTTACCTCTACCACCGCTCTTACAGGCCCCGAAGCTATCACGCGTTGCTCTCTCCATTTTACGTCGGTTAACATAACCTGTTTCTCACCATCGTATCCCCTTATAGCACCGAGTCCGAAACTCTGTCCGCACCAGAACACATCATCACCGTACCCCTGTTCGGCTTGATCTGGTTGCGTATAGAACTGCGTGGCCTCTAACTCCAACCTCTTCTGCTTTTTACCATATAGATCCAACGTCTGTCGATGATCATAATAAATTCTCATAGCAACCAGTTCACTTTCAAAAGCCACTCCATGGTGATGCAATACATTGTACGTATTCTTGCTACCATCCATAGATATTGANGATACGAATAAGTCATGTTTGTTTTTCTCCTTAACCTTAGGATTGCGCATCAACATCTCTGCAAAGGTACGTGCCTCATACTGACGAGGTTGCCCATCATAAAATAATGTCACATTGANCTTTTTTGTCTCTTTCTTTTTTACATCGGTGACAAAACATAACTCATCATATATCTCATCACCATCTATATCATCTAATTGACATGGAATCTCTGTATNCTTATCTCGTACCACAGCAGATTTTACTTCTCCATATTTCTTTAAATCTATTACAACAGGTTCATCCTGCTTATCTGTTTGAGAACTAACATTCACTGTAATCATTCTCGATTCCTGTGCATTTGCTAAAGAACACAGAAACATCATCGCAAAAGAAAAAATAAGTCTCATTTTATATTTATCTGGTTTACATTGTTTATACATTAAGTAATAATACATTCTAGAGTACAAATTTACACCTAAAATTGCTTAAACGAAAAAGAATTGTATTAGTAAAAGTAAAAATTGCTCTATTTTTTATTTTTTTTACTTTTGAGGCGCATTTTTCGGTAAAAATATTTGTTTTTTAAATTATTATTTACTATTTTTGCACCAAATATACATTTCAAGTACCGATATTGTGAGAAGATATTACTACATAATAGCTATTTGCACTATCCTTACATGCTCTAGTTGCGGGTTTAAATTTAAGCCTCTTGATTTCAGTGAGAATAAATCGCAGATAGAAATTCATCGATATGACAGGATAGAGAGTATCTATCTCACAACTGCTGATTACTCTGCGCTACAACAAATGAGTACAGACTATCCTATTGAAACTCGTACCCTGATAGAAAATGTATTACAATTGGGCGAAATCAACGATGCCGAAATAAACAAGAAGTTCTTACAACTTTTCCAAGATAGTATACTTCAAACACTTATATCTGACGTAGAATCTGAATTTGCTGACATGTCGGATCTAACAGAAGAACTGAATAATTCATTCAAAGAACTACGCAAGGTCCTCCCGAACATTATAATACCAACAGTATATACGCAGATAGGAGCTCTTGATCAGAGTATTATCATCAATGATAACAGCATCGGTATTTGTCTTGATAAGTATATGGGTGCAAACTATCCTTTATACAAGAAGTACTATACAAATGATCAGCGCAAGTTAATGGCACGCAATGCTATAGTCCCTGATTGTCTTTGTTTCTATCTTGTCAGTCTATACCCCATGCATGGAGAATTCGAGAAAACACCTGTTGACCAACGTGACATTTATATAGCCAGAATACAGTGGCTTGTTAACAAGTCAATGCATAATAAATTCTTCCAATCGTCCAACATAGACAAGTTGGAAGAGGAAATGGAATCATCGAATATTAAAGTTGAAGACTTACTGACATCAACAGACTATACGACACTGATACCTAGATAAAAAAAATCGGATGCGAATCGCACCCGATTTTTCATTTTGTAAGTTATGACTTTTATTATTCTGCGCTCTCCTCTTTAGTCTCTTGAGCAGCATCCTCAGCTGTCTCTTCTGCAGCCTCTTCTGCATTACTCTCAGCAGCTTTTGCAGCCTTACGAGCTTCATCTGCCTTAGCCTGTTCAGCAGCAGCTTTCTTAGCAGCCTCTTGAGCAGCCTTAGACTCATCATCAGGAACTACAGTAACAGGTATTTCTACTGTAACATCCTTGTGGAAATGAACAGAAGCAGCATATTCGCCAACCTTCTTGATATCCTTCATGATGATAATCTTTCTGTCTATCTCGATACCTTTCTCCTTAAGAGCCTCAACAACTGAAGAAACGTTAACAGAACCGTACAGTACACCTGTTGCACTTACCTTTGCAGGAATAACAAGAGCAACATCCTTAAGCTCTCCGGCTCTCTTCTCAGCCTTTTCTTTCAGAGCAGCCAACTTATGAGCCTGCTGCTTCATGTCCTCAGCGAGTTGNTTCTTTGCCATAGGAGAAGCGATAACAGCTTTTCCTGTAGGAATAAGATAGTTACGTCCGTAACCAGACTTTACATTTACAATATCNTTCTTGAAGCCGAGGCCCAAGATATCTTCTTTAAGTATTATTTCCATATCTTTGCCCTCCGTCTTTTATTTCATCATATCTGTTACATAAGGAAGTAAAGCAATCTGTCTTGCTCTCTTCACAGCCTGAGCCACACGACGCTGATACTTCAAAGAAGTACCTGTGATGCGACGAGGTAAAATCTTACCCTGCTCATTCAAGAATTTCTTGAGGAACTCAGGATCCTTATAGTCTATGTACTTTATGCCACTTTTCTTGAAACGGCAATATTTCTTCTTCCTTGTATCAATAGAAGGAGCGTTAAGATAACGTATTTCTGATTCCTGTGCCATAGTTATGCCTCCTGTTTTTTACCTAATTTGTTACGTCTCTTCTCAGCATACTGTGCAGCATACTTGTCGAGTTTTACTGTCATAAAGCGGATAACTTTCTCGTCACGACGGAAAGCAACCTCAAGAGTGTTGATAACTTGTGGCTCAGCCTTGAACTCAAACAGGTTATAGAAGCCTGTTGACTTTTTCTGGATAGCATAAGCCATCTTCTTCATACCCCAGGCCTCCTCATTCACGATCTCTGCACCATTATCAGTGAGGATCTTTTTGAATTTAGCGACCGTTTCCTTCATCTGATCATCAGACAAAACGGGAGTCAAAATGAAAACGGTTTCGTATTGATTCATACTGTTTAAAAAATTAATAATGTTTATAAAATCTCTTTTGCCAACGCCAATATGGCATTTTGCGGCTGCAAAGGTAACGATTTTTTTTGTCATACAAACAAACTTTTCGCCTTTTTTTACTATTTTCGAAGATATGATGTCTCTTATCTAAAAAAATATTACCTTTGCACCATGAAAAATTTCAAGATAATAGGACTTATAATAACGGCAATCGGTGCTATCATTCTCTTAACCTGTNTATTTACAGAGTTAAAGAACAATAACACCGTTATGATNAGTGCACTCCTTCTNGTCATAGTCGGCATAATAGCATACGTCGCACTATGGAAGAAAGAAGANAAGTATTAATTCTCCGAATTAGGTACNATCAACTTATATCCCTTGCCATGAATGTTTATAATCTCTATTTGTGGATCGTCACGAAGGTGTTTACGTAACTTTGTAATATACACATCCATNGAACGTGCATTGAAATAGTTATCATCAATCCATATCGTCTTCAATGCGAAATCGCGTTGCAGAATTTCATTGGCATGGGCACAGAGNAGAGAAAGTAATTCGTTCTCTTTCGTTGTGAGTTTCGTCTGCTTGTCACCGATAGAAAGCAACTGCTTCTGTGTATCGAAAACNAANCCTCCGATATGATATACTGTGCTCTCCTTAACTCTCTTACCATTTACTCTGCGCAAAATAGCTTCTATACGCAATACCANCTCNTCCATAGAGAAAGGTTTGGTGATATAATCGTCAGCACCTATCTTAAAACCTTCCAGGATATCTTCNTTCAGGACTTTTGCCGTAAGGAAGATGATAGGAATATCNGTGTTNGCCTGACGTATTTCTGAAGCCAANGTAAAACCATCCTTCTTTGGCATCATAACGTCTAATACACACACATCAAATTTGCTCTTAAGAAAAGCCTTATATCCAGCCTCTCCATCAACACAGAGCTCTGCTGAATAACCTTTTGCCTGTAGATACTCACGGAGTAACATACCGAGGTTCTCATCATCCTCGCATAACAAAATTTTTACAACATCATCCATAATCTTAATGCTTTATTATTAATACTATNATTTTCTATAATTATGATTCACTTTCTTTTACAAACGGTATCTTTATGGTAAACTTTGTACCATCACCATATTCACTGTCTACATGTATCTGTCCACTATGCATATCTACAACTCGTTTTACGTATGCCAAGCCTAATCCAAAGCCTTTAACATTATGCACATTACCCGTATGCACCCTGTAGAATTTCTCAAATATCTTCTTAAGATCATCCTTACGAATACCTATTCCATTATCGCTAACCGAGAAACAGACCTTATCGTCCTCATTCCAAGTGGCTACCGACACATTTAACTCCTCATCCGGTTTACGATATTTTACGGCATTATCAAAGAGATTAAATATCATATTCGTGAAATGAACTTCGTCTACATANACATCGGAGTCAACAGCCTGCAAATCCACATCTATCTTACCTCCAGTGTGTTCCACGCGTAAGTTAAAGCTTTTCGCTACGTCAGTAATNACATCGTTCAAATCAAGTTCCTTCTTATTAAACGTGGTCTTCTTTCTATCGAACATAGACATCTGAAGCACTTTCTCTACCAAGAAACGTAAACGCTTCGTTTCATCTGAAATGACACCTCCNAAATGTTTCATCATCGTAGGACTCTTCGTNACAGACTCATCGTTCAACATCTGCGAAGCAAGNGANATGCTGCTTATTGGTGTCTTCAGCTCATGCGTCATATTATTGATAAAGTCATTACGCATCTCCGAATAGCGCTTCTGACGGAAAATAACTGCAATGGTAGTAATGAACGTTATTAATAGTACTAGAGAAAAGAGTACTGAGGGTAATAAGAACCTAACACTGCTAAACACATAACTGCTCATCTCAGGGAAATGGACCTTTATAACAGCCATTTTCGATTGTGGGTCATTACGGAACAGTATCTGAGAATAAGTATACTCTTCTCCTGATGACTCATAATCACTACAACGATATATTTCCCTGCCATCACGTGTAAGAACCTTGAAATGATAAGGTATGTCTATACCATTATTNAGNAGTTCTGATCTAAGATCTTGGTCNAGTAACTTAAAATTTATCCTCTCCTTCAACGGCTTATCTGATGCCGTATACAAGATACTGTACACCACCTCCTCAAGAATCGCTTTTTGGTATATNTACCTATTTTTTATCATCTCCTGCATAGACTTNGACACGGCTGTGAGAGAATTCTTATCACTGCGCATTATCATAGCCTTTGGCATCTGAGATGGTTTATTAATCATCGTCTTAAGTTGGAAATTAGAATAATAGGTACTATCGCCATTATTCTTATTTTTCTGCGANGCAACAATATCTTTCTCCAAGAAACGAAGTGTTTCGTTAAGTTCGAGATTTCTTGATGCTTGATAAAGACTTCTGTTGACAGACTCGTCAAATTGCTCTTTCTTCATCTTTACCATCTCCTCTATATACATTACTTGGAGTATAAGCAGTGAGATGAATGACAAAGCCATTATCAACGCTATCAACCATATAGTTCTTTTCTTCATGTATGCAAAGTTATTAAAGAAATTAAGTTAAAAACGATGACAACTTTAAAAAAAACTGCNCATTTAACGATTTTAACTAAAAGAAATATTTTTAGTTATATATATGTAACTTATTAAAGATTTATTTTTGCTCAATTTATAAAAAATGAGCATNTATTTTATACTNTATTCGTATGTTTTTCTTAAGATTAGTAAAGTATTCAAAATTTTATGTTATAAAATCTGATTTTCCTTATCACTTACTTAACGACTTTTTCTATTTGTCCTGACAGAATCTGCATAGGAGAAGAGACGAAATACTTTGCACCATGTTCTATAAGAAAGCGACGATTCCGAAAACCCCATAAGACACTGATACACGGTAGTCCGGCATTCGCTGCCGTAAGAATATCGACATCACTATCGCCGATATAAACGGTATTTTCTTTCTTCGCATCCAACTGTTTCATNGCCTCAAATACGGAATCAGGAGACGGTTTGCGATGTATACCACACTTCTCATTCTCGCCTATTACAACTGTAATAAGATCTCCGAAATAGCGGCTACATAATTCTTTTGTTGCGCTATCAAACTTATTACTTACCACCGCNATCTTTTTATCCTCTCTAACGAGAGATTGCAACAAATCTTCTATTCCAGGATATGGCAGTGTATTATCNAGTCCNTGTTGTAGATAATAGCTTTTAAATGTTTCCAACACTGCTGATACCGTTTTATCATCTGTACCCTGTGGTACTGCACGTTTTATAAGCATTGCCACACCGTTACCCACAAAATGTCGAACATCATCGATACTATGTGTAGGCATACCCTGNTGAGATAGAGCGTAATTAGTACAGTTGGTCAAATCCTTTAATGTATCTAATAACGTTCCATCCAAATCAAAGATATATGTATTAATATTGCCTAGATTCATCATTCGTGCTTATCTCCGCCATTTTCTACCATCCTTCTACTACGTTGAATCATCGTGTTCAGTTTTCTGTTGAACATCGTTGCTTCTGATAGTTTTTCTATCGTCAGAGGCATACGATACTGCCAACGGTTATAAGAATCTGAAGGTGTGTTTATTCGTTCTTGGTATATATCCTTTGATCTCAATTGTGTATCCATTGCGAGAAGATCNTGTATCGAGATAAGGCACAACATCGAAGGAGAATACATATTACGTGCGATTATCTCTTCCGCGAGTGCGATAGTAAGATGTCTCGGTGCAGAACCTTCTTTCTGCATCATTGAGACATAGTATCTTTGTGTTCTTTCAGGACTCTCCTCCCACCACAGACGCATTGACGGCATATCATGAGTAGTGATAGTCGCGACACTCCAATAAGGATAGGCTCCGATATGGTCGAATTCTACATCTTTCTGCTTAGGTAACCACTGTACACGTAATGAAAGTATTCGTTGTTGGTCGAGAACTGCAGGCACGCAATCTGGTAACATACCCAAATCTTCGGCAGATACGAGCATTCTGTTATCACTTAGTATTGCGGAAAGACGTTTGGATGCCACATATCTCCAATAATCATTATGCCTACGATAGAAATAATTATTGTACAGTTTAGTGTATGCATCTTTTTCTTCATCGCTGAGAACATCCATCACGTACGTATCGAGAGCTCCTACGCGAGGATGATACATACCACGACGATGTGTATCTTCCACAAANANCACATTTGAAACAAGTTTCATCAAGCCTTCTTTTATCCACAGACTATTTTCATCTCTGTTCTTCTCAAAATGTTTCATTATCGCTACTTGAGTGGAATACTCAGGACGTAGTCCGTAAAGGTTATAAGGTTTTCTCTCAAGATAGTTTTCTTTTACAAAAGAGGCATGAATTCCGAANATCTTGTTTATAATGTTATCGTTGATAAACGGTCGTGTAAAGAGTTCCTTACGNAAATGTAAGCCAAAATATGATATCTCTTCTTCATTGAAAGGTAATGCAGGTGAAAAATGTCCCATAGATGGTGATACACATTCATTAGGTATCTCCCAAATACGGAAAAAGCCCAAGATGTGATCTATACGTATTGCATCGAAATATTTTTCCAGTATCGANAACCTACGNTTCCACCATTTGTANCCGTCATGCTCCATAGCTTCCCAACAATAAGANGGNAATTCCCANTTNCAACCNCTNTTATTCCCTTCAGGAGGGGTACCGGTCTGCATGTCGAGATTAAAATATTCAGGATGACACCATGTAGCCACACTATGTCTATTTACTCCTATCTGAAGATCNGCNTTCAGTATTATCCCCTTACTCCGTGCATAGTCTGAAGCTCGTTTTAGCTGACGATATAATTCGTACTGCGTAAAAAATGTTTTCTTTACGTTTCTGCTGTATAGAGAATTCTCACTGCAAATCCTATCTACATCATCTTCGCTATATGTATTTAACTCTTTCCATTGTGAGAAGTCAGCAGTACCATATTTATCACGCATCACAGAATAGGCAGCGTATGGTTTTAACCAATCTTTGTTATCATCATAAAAAGCTCTATAATCATCCGAACTGAGTACCGNTTCTCCTGATATCGTAAAGATATGGTCAATATACGACTCTTTAACTCGGTCTACAGCCATATAATCGCTATAGTCAAGAGCATTCAGNTCTCTTTGNTGACGATGAAAATCATTNTTTAGCTTAACATCCTCTATCTCACCCAGTTGTTCTAGATCCATGTAGTGTGGATGCAGCGCAAAAACAGAGATGGAGTTATACGGATAACTGTCTGTCCAACCATGCGTACTCGTGGTATCATTGATTGGCAACAGCTGTAGGACCTTCAAGCCCGCGTCATTCATCCAGTCAACTATCCTTATTATATCTCCAAAGTCTCCTACTCCATACGAATGTTCCGAACGTAGGGAGAATAAAGGNGCTACNACACCACCCAAGCGCCATAAACGTTCCTTTACTCGCAGTTGCTCGCCAAATAGTACCACGACTTGACCATCAGCAATCGATTCAGCATCGAAACATCTGTTGTCACCTTCTTCCCACATCACCAATTTACGAGTCTTNTCATCTATGACAACAAACTTATACTCGAGAGGCAGTTGTATTGAATCAGCATTAACCGATAGTACCCATTTGTACTCACCCTGACGAATCATCTTAAGATAACGAGCTTCGTTCCATCCTCCTATAGCAGGATGGTTTCCCAACAGCGCCAACGACTGTCCTTCCTGAAGTTGTGGAGCTGTCACACTGAAAACCAACGTCTTACGATATGTTAGCAACGACTGGTAATCAGCAAGGATTCTTTTTTGTTTCGTNGTAACGCGATAAGCATTACTATATAANTGGTATTGAATAGGACAATCCTGCCATTGATCATAAAAGATATAACTCAAGCCATTATTGAAATCATACTTTCTTCCGTCACCATTCCATTCCCTACGTAATATTTCATCATTTTGATTCTCAACTACATAGCTATATGCAAAAGTCTTAACACGTCGACGAACAGACTCCATAATAGTAACATCAAGAGTCCATGATGAACCATCNTCTGTATTCATCTGATAGTCATCCGTTCTAAACGAACCGTCAGCGTTGTGACAAACAAATATTACATGGAGGATTTCTCCCCAATTGGTATTATAATTGATATGAAACTGTACTTTCATCGGTTTTTCTATACAACCCTTTACAAACGGTCACAAAGTTACATCAAATCCGTGAAAAGGCCAAATTTTATTGGCATAGTAAACATATTTTTTGTCAATTCCGGAAAAAAGGGTAACTTTGCACCACTTTATATATAGAAAGACATGCAAAAGAAAAAAATTGTATACATCGTATTACCGGCAATCTGCATCATCGGTATCGTTGCAGCATTATGTGTTTATTTCTTTTCCTCAGTAAACAAAGGTGAAAAGAGTGAGTTCTTGTATATTGACAGTGATGATAATTGTGACTCTATCTTTTACAAGTTATCTCCCTTTTCTAACGTGAGGGCTTTGTCGGCATTCAAAATTATTGTAAGACATACCGACTATGCGGAGAATATTAAGACAGGTCGATATGAAATAGTTCCCGGAGATGGACCTATAAGCGTTTTTTATAAACTGAAAAGTGGAAAACAAACGCCNNTAAACCTAACGATTCCATCTGTNAGGACAATGGAAGACATGGCAGGTTATCTCGGATCTAAACTAATGGCTGATAGCACGCAATTTATTCAGGTATTCAAAAATGATTCCCTCTGTAAAGAACTGGGATACGATACCGCCACCATCGCTTGTACGTTCATTCCTAACACCTATCAGGTCTATTGGAATATCTCGATAGATAAATTCATGAAAAGGATGAAAAAGGAGTCTGATAACTTTTGGAATGAGGCAAGACTATCAAAAGCCGAAAATTGCGGAATGACAAAAGAACAGGTCATAACGTTGGCTAGCATCGTCGATGAAGAGACGGCTAACAAACAAGAGAANCCGATGGTTGCAGGAATGTATATCAATCGTTTAAAACAGGAAATACCCCTTCAGGCTGATCCTACGATAAAATTCGCTTTAAAAGATTTTTCACTCAAAAGGATATACCATAAACATCTAACGATAAATAGTCCGTATAACACATACAGAAACATTGGATTGCCTCCTGGACCCATCAGAATTCCAACTATTGACGGTATAGACGCTGTTTTAAATCACGCACAACACGACTATATATACATGTGTGCAAAAGAGGATCTTAGCGGAACACATAATTTCGCTACCACATACGAGGAACATCTTAAGAATGCAGCTAAATATGCTAAAGCTTTAAATGAAAGAGGTATTAAATAGAGACAAAATAATAAGGTCTCTGACTTCCCAGTAAGAGACCTTTCCTCAATAGGCATTAGCTTTTTTTAAGGTAAAAAGATTGTATTCAGGATAACGATGCAAAGGTAAACACTTTTTTCTATTTAAACAAAAATAATAATATGTTTAAAAACATAAAATGAAACTTTTAGCATAAATATCTACCGAATATATGATTTCACCTTATAATATATACGAAAGTTTTTGGGATTGAAATGCATAAATAGAATATTTTTATTTAATTTTGCAGTCTGATAGACACAACACGAAATATTATTTAGAATAAAAACATTGTCATGGAAGAAAAAACTATAGAATATTACCCGAAGAGGAGAAGAAATCGCTCAGTTTTGTAGAGCAGTTTGTAGAAGAAGATTTAGCAGAGGGTAAGAACGGCGGACGTATCCAAACCCGTTTCCCGCCAGAGCCTAACGGACATTTACATATTGGTCATGCAAAGGCTATATGTATGGATTTTGGCGTAGCAAACAACTATAATGGTGTTTGTAACCTCAGGTTCGATGATACAAACCCTACAAAAGAAAACACCGAATATGTTGAAGCTATTTTGGAAGACATACAGTGGTTAGGATTTAAATGGGGAGAGATATTCTATGCCTCCGACTACTTCCAGAAGTTGTGGGATTTTGCAGTATGGCTTATTAAACAAGGTAAAGCCTATGTGGATGAACAGACCTCTGAACAAATAGCGGAGCAAAAGGGTACGCCTACAACTCCGGGTACGGAATCTCCTTATCGCAACAGACCTATAGAAGAAAATCTACAACTCTTTGAGAAGATGAACACTCCAGAGGCTGTAGAAGGCTCTATGGTTCTTAGGGCGAAAATAGATATGGCCAATCCGAACATGCATTTTAGAGACCCTATCATATATAGAATAATACATACACCGCACCATCGCACAGGAACGAAATGGCATTGCTATCCAATGTATGATTTCGCTCACGGACAGAGCGACTTTTTCGAAGGTGTAACACATTCTATCTGTACNCTGGAATTTGTACCTCATCGTCCTTTGTACGATTACTTTATCGATCTGTTGAAAGAATATACAGGACAGACGGATAATATACACGACAACAGACCAAGGCAGATCGAGTTCAATAGACTNAANCTCACCTATACTGTGATGAGTAAACGTAAGTTATTGGCGCTCGTACAAGAAAATTTCGTATNAGGATGGGATGACCCGCGTATGCCTACATTGTGCGGAATGAGAAGAAGAGGCTACTCACCAGAAAGCATACGTAATTTCATAAAAAGTATCGGATATACTAAATTTGATGCTCTCAACGACTATGCCCTACTTGAGGCAGCAGTCAGGGAGGATCTCAATAATAAAGGCGACTCGCGTTTCGGCCGTATTAGATCCTGTAAAACTTATTATCACAAACTATCCTGAAGGTAAAACTAGAGGANATGGTAGCCATAAATAATCCTGAAAACGAGGCTGATGGTACACACACTATCGCTTTCAGTAGAGAATTATGGATAGAACGTGATGANTTNATGGAAGATGCACCCAAGAAATTCTTTAGAATGACACCAGGAAAAGAAGTGCGACTGAAGAATGCATATATTATAATGTGTACAGGGTGCAAGAAAGATGCCAATGGTAATATTGAAGAAATATATGCAGAGTACGACCCNGAAAGCAAAAGTGGAATGGATGGTGCCAACAGAAAAGTGAAGGGAACCATCCATTGGGTAAGTGTGGCTCATGCACGTAAGGCTGAAGTTCGTCTGTACGACAGACTTTTCAGTATTGAGAATCCTAGTGCCGATGAGAGAGACTTCAGGGAACTGCTTAANAAAGAATCTCTTACGGTGAAAGAGAATTGTTACGTGGAAGATTACCTCAAAGAAAAGAAACCNGGAGAATATCTGCAGTTCCAGAGAATTGGTTATTTCACTATGGATCCCGATTCCACACAGGATAANCTTGTATTCAANAGNACTGTAGGATTGAAGGACACATGGAAAAAAATGATAGATAGTTCTAATAAATAATTATCGTTGTTTCAATATGTCGGAAGAGGAAAAGGATTATTATGATAGTAATGAATTCCTGACGTTGCTTAGGAAGTATGAGGAGACACTCGCAGCAGGAAAGACTCCCTATTTTGATTCTGACGATATTGCAGATTTAATAGAATATTACTGGAGTATCGGAGAGGATAAGAAGGCCATAGAAGCTATGGAATTGGGACTGAAGATGCATCCTGGAGAAATCGGACCTCTTGCATTTAANGCAAGANTNGCTCTCTACGAAGANAAAGATGCTGATAAGGCGCAAAAGATAGCGGAACAAATTACAGATACGACAGATATTGAATATCTATTTCTGAAACTAGAAATACTTCTTGGACAAAATAAAATCGAAGATGCAATATTGTTAGTTAATAANGAACTCAGCAATATTACAGATATTGATGATTATAACGCGTTTGTAAAAGATTGTGCTGAAATATTTAATAATTTCGGTCTNGGCCAGAAAGCTATTGAATGGATGATGGAAAATACGAAGTTCCACCGTCCTGATGAAATAAAGGAGATAATCGGCAGAACCTTTTTCAATAACGGAGAATACGAAAAGAGCAAGANGGTTTTTAACGAGTTACTAGACAAAGACCCTTACTCTGGTACGTATTGGAATGACCTTTCTTCTGCACAGATGCTGAGTGGCGAGATAGAAGAAGCTATACACAGTGCAGAATACGCTATCGCCATAAATCCAGATGATACAGATGCTTTGAGAATGAAAGCTGAAGCTCTTTTTGACCTGGAAAATTATGAGGAATCATTGAAATTTTTTACACGTTACACCGATCTTAAGCCTAACGATGAATCTGCTCAAGTCTTTATATGTACCATCTTGGTCTCTATGGGAAGGGACGATGAGGCTATGGATAAGATCTGTCAACTTGAGGAATTATTCAATGATGATAATGATAAACTCACTAAAATATATACCGAGAANATATTTATCCTTATCACTTTAAAGAGATTCGACGAAGCATTGTCGGTTGCCGAAAAACTGGAGGCAGTAGCAAACGTTAGGTACAAATGTAATGTAAATTTATTACGGGGACATATTCTTTTGTCTTCGGGAAAATATGAGGAGGCAAAGGCATACTTCAAAAAAGCCCTCAATGATGAATATACCACCCAAGATTTGGTCTTGCAAATAGCAGCATCGTATTTGGACAACGGTAAATATGAAGATGCATATCAAACGTTGAAAGAGTCAATCGACTTCGATGATCCCCAATGCGATATTGGTTTAGCGCAGATGGCATTATGTCATAAGGAAATGGGTAATAACGAAGAATTCCTTAAGTATTTAAAACTTGCCACAGANAGAACGCCAAGAGACGCATACGCGTTTCTAAGGGAATATTTCCCGGAAGGAATGAAAGTAGAGGATTATTACGAATACATGAGAAAAAATCTCAACAATAAAAAGTAATGAACTGGTTATCCACATTATTATCAAATTTAAACTACGGCACTATTCTGTTCCTTATGATGCTTGAGAGTACCGTAATCCCGGTTCCATCAGAATTTGTTGTCACCCCCGCGGCTTACCACGCTGCAGGTGGAGATCTTAATGTATGGCTTGTCGTACTTTTTGCTACCCTAGGAGCTGATCTTGGAGCTACAATAAACTATGTCGTAGCATATTTCTTAGGTCGTCCCATCATCTATAGTTTCGCAAATAGCAAATGGGGAAAAATGTGTCTACTTAATCAAGAGAAAGTNGAGAAGAGCGAAAAATACTTCGATAGCCACGGTGTGGTTGCTACACTGACAGGTCGTTTGATACCAGGTATACGACATCTCATATCTATACCTGCGGGANTGGCAAAGATGAACTACTGGAAATTTCTGCTCTACACTACGATTGGTGCGGGAGCATGGCACGCAATATTAGCTGGTTTAGGGTGGTATCTGCATTCCATCGTTCCTGAAGANCAGTTGGATGCAAAAATTACAGAATATGCCGACTACATAAAATTCGCAATCATCGCGATAGTTCTTTTAGCCGTGGCATATTGGATTATCAAAAGCTATAAGAAGAAAAAGAAAGAAGATTAATGATAAAAAAATAGACGGGTGTTGATTGAAGCACCCGCATTTTATTTTTAGTTNTTTCTATACCATTCATAGAGACGNTGAATACCTTCATCTATCTCNACCTTATGATGCCATCCTAAACGATGTAATTTAGATACATCCGTAAGTTTTCTTGGTGTCCCGTCTGGTTTACTGCTATCCCATCTCAGTTCGCCCTTAAAACCTATCTCCTTAACGATTTTCTCTGCCACTTCGCGTATGGTTATTTCCTTACCTGTACCAACGTTAATATGACAATTTCGAATCTCCTTTTGTCCCGGTTCGTATGTATCTTTGAAATCGACATTGAGTAGTACATGCACTGAGGCATCTGCCATTTCTTCACTCCATAGGAATTCGCGCATAGGACTACCCGTCCCCCAAAGTGTAACTGCATCTGGAGCGATACCGTATTTTGCAAGTATCTTCAAAATATCTTCATTGCTACTATTGCCCGAGATACCTTCAACAGGTCGAAGGTTAAGATCTTTCCTTACTGCAGTCCAATCCTCCTCGTTCAGACATTTGGAAAGATATATTTTACGTATCATGGCAGGTAAGACATGCGAATTTTCCAAATGGAAATTATCGTTGGGACCATACAGATTTGTCGGCATCACAGCTATGTAATTACAACCATATTGTATAGAGAAACTCTCACACATCTTTAGACCTGCGATTTTAGCAATAGCGTATGGTTCATTAGTATATTCTAAGGGTGATGTAAGCAATGCCTCTTCGGTCATAGGTTGAGGTGCCATTCGTGGATATATACAAGTACTACCCAAAAACAGCAGCTTTTCTACGTTATGTCGAAAGCTCTCACCGATAACATTTTGCTGGATCTGTAGGTTTTGATATATAAAATCGGCACGATAATTAAGATTTGCCATTATACCACCTACATGAGCTGCTGCTAGCACAACAGCATCAGGGCGTTCGGNATCGAAGAANTTCTTAACGGCTATTGGATCCATAAGGTCTAATTCCTTATGACTCTTGCCTACTAGATTATTATATCCCCTACTCTTCAGATTATTCCAAATTGCAGAACCGACCAAGCCATGGTGACCTGCCACATATATTTTCTTTGATTTGTCCAACATATATCAATACTCTATATTTTCTTTATTCCGGCAATTGCGCTTTGAGATATAGTTTCTTAACAAACTTCATATCATGTTCTACCATCAATTTAACGAGTTGCGTAAATGATGTCTTCGTAGGATTCCAGCCCAATCGTGTTTTGGCCTTCTCNGGGTTACCAAGCAACTGTTCAACCTCACATGGACGGAAATACTTAGGGTCAACTTCCACGAGCACTTTACCCGTTGTTGCGTCAATACCTTTTTCATCCACGCCTTTTCCTTCCCATCTAAGGTCTATGCCACATTCCTTGAANGCCAANGTAGCAAANTCNCTTACGGTATGCATCTCTCCNGTNGCAATAACNAAATCCTCCGGCTCTGGTTGTTGTAATATCAACCACATACACTCTACATAATCACGTGCATAACCCCAGTCGCGACGTGCATCTAGATTTCCAAGATATAGCTTGTCCTGGTAACCTTGTTTAATTCTACAAGCAGCNAGNGTTATCTTACGTGTCACGAAATTTTCTCCACGGCGCTCACTCTCGTGATTAAACAATATACCATTACAACAATACATGCCATAACTCTCACGATAGTTCTTCGTAATCCAGAAACCATATAATTTAGCAACACCGTACGGACTACGNGGGTAGAACGGAGTCTTCTCTGTTTGTGGTATCTCCTGTACTTTACCATACAGTTCTGAAGTACTGGCCTGATAGATACGACAAGACTTATCCAAACCACATATTCTTACAGCTTCAAGCAAGCGAAGTACACCTACAGCATCTGCCTCTGCGCTGTATTCTGGAACATCAAAACTAACCTTTACATGACTCTGAGCTGCTAAGTTATATATTTCGGTAGGTTTAACTTCACTTATAACTCGTATCAACGATGAAGAATCTGTCATATCACCCCAATGAAGATTTATCAAGCGCTGTTTCTTCATGTCTCTAACCCATTCATCAAGGTACAGATGTTCTATTCTACCTGTATTAAATGATGAAGAACGACGGAGAATACCATGTACTTCATAACCTTTATCTATCAGAAATTCAGCAAGATATGATCCATCTTGACCCGTAATACCTGTAATTAATGCAACTTTTCTTTCCATATTCTTTTACCTTTATTTTTATTCATTTTCAGAAAACTGTTTTATGCGTTGTTCTTCGCTNANTTTACATATCAGCAACGTATCATTATGTTCTGCCACAATATAACCATCCAATCCCTGCACTACAACCTTCTTCTCTTCTGTAGTATGTATGATACAGTTATTTGTATCATATAATCGAATATTATTACCTATAGANGCATTACCATAAAGNTCTTTNTTACTTTGTGAGAGCANTGATCCCCATGTACCAAGGTCGCTCCATCCAAAATCTGCAGGACAAACGAAAATCTCCTCTGCTTTCTCCATTATGGCATAGTCTACAGAGATATTTTCACACTGCGGGAACTTTTCATCTATCATCGCCTGCTCCTTATCTGTACCATACACCGGTAACAGTTGTTCAAAAATATTGGACATCACAGGTTGATACATTCTGAAAGCATTGACTATCGTAGATATGCTCCAAACAAATATTCCTGCATTCCAGAAATAATTGTTATTCTTTATGTATTCCTCTGCTGTTGCCAAATCTGGTTTTTCCTTAAACGAGAATACCCTAAATATTTCTTTTATTCTAGGTGACGCTGATGACAAATCGGCTTGTATGTATCCATATCCTGTTTCAGGACGTGAAGGTTTGATACCAATTGTCACAATACTATCATTGTTGGAAGTATAATCAAGACACTGTACTATAACCCTTCTGAATTCTACAGGATTCATTACGACATGGTCACTAGGTGTCACCACAACGTTCGCTTTAGGATTCTTTGATTTTATCCGCCAACTGACATAACAAATACATGGAGCCGTATTACGTCTACATGGTTCACATAATATGTTGGACACGGGAACTTCTGGCAATTGCTCCTTTACCTTATCCACATATTTTTTGTTTGTCACAATCCATACATTAGACGGTTGACACACTCCCTCAAACCTATCATAGGTTAGTTGAAGTAAAGTCCTTCCACATCCCAATACATCTATAAACTGTTTGGGCGTTTCCTGCGTACTCATTGGCCAAAATCTACTGCCAACGCCACCTGCCATTATTACCACATGATTGTTTTCACTTGTCATAAGCCTATTCTATGTGTTATTGGATAATAAATTCAATTCTTTTATCTTATGCAGATAACAAGCTCTACATGCGATAGCGAAATATACCGCTGCCTGTACCCACAATATAAAACATTCCCAACCTGCATCACGTAACGACGCGCCCAATGTATTCAGTTTCACGAAACCCGAAGAACCAAAGGTTGAAGGAAGTAAGTATGATAATATCTTGAGATACCAAGGAATATTTGTTCCTGGCCACGATACACCAGATAAGAAAAGCATTGGAACGGTAGAAAAGACTACCAACAACATTACATCCTCACGATGGGGTACCAAATAAGAGAATGTTAGTGCGAAGAATATGCACGCCAACAGATAGGGAACCATAAACATTAACAGGGAATCCCAATGAAGTAATGATGTAAAGGAGAATAACCAAGGGACAAACATGGTAAGATAAGCTACAACAGGTATATATGACACGAAGAAAGCTAATGACCTACCAAAAATAACAGAGTGCACGTCACCATAATTTTTCTCCAGAAATAACGATCTACCCTCTCGCTGCCTGTCACGCATAGTACCACCCAACAGACCTATACCCAACAGCAATGTCTGCTGAATAATGAGCATCAAAACTGTAGGTATAATAAAAGTACCATATCCACTAGTAGGGTTAAAAAGAGCAACGCCCTCAGACTGCAACGGAGCAACTGTTATTTCATCTTCACGCGAAGTCTTATTTTGTGCGACCTTCAACTGTAACTGTGAATTCATCTCTCCTTGTACTGCCGTTGCCGTTTGATATACAGCCTTATAGGCTAACATAAAAGACATATCGCAATATACACTGATAGTCGACTGCTCCATCCTATACAATTTCTTTTCAAAATCGGAAGGGAAGAATAATGCACCATAAATCTTCTGACGACCTATCAACTCTTTCACCTCGTCCAATGACGAGCAATGGTATTTAACTGCGACATCCGGAGAAGCATCGTACATACGGATAAACTGACGCGATAAACCACTATGAGAATGATCCACTACTGCTACAGGAACCTCCCTAACCACTTCATTATTGTATATCCATGAATAGAGAAGTGGATAAACATAAGGCAAAAAAAGACAGAAAAGGATTATCGCCCCATCACGGAATATTATTTTCGACTCAGAGAGTGCTATATGCAGAATATTCCTAATACCTAAACGAAGTCTTATAAGTAAATCTCTCATCTCTCTCCTAATCCATATAATCCCAAGTCATCAATGCCATACGGATTCTTCTCAACAAGAAGAATGGCAGCAAGGCAAAACACAAAAGAGCAACCACATTACTTATAACGTAATACAGAGGATATCCATTAAATACACTAACCTGATATATCAGTTCGAAATGTCTCAGAGGAAAAAGTTGAGCTAAAGAAATTAACGGAGCATCCATAGCAAATGCGGGAAGAGCTGCACCACACATAGAAAAACTGAGTACTGCCCACAGAGAACAGATACTCATAGACAAACGAAGAGATGGTACCAAACCAAATGCAAAGATTCCGAAGCCCTCCGAAGCTAAAACCGTAAGAAATGCTAAGACTATTGCATTAAACCATCCTTGATGCGGGAAACCCTTAAAACAGAATAAATAAACAAAAAATCCCAAGAATACCAACATATTGATAATGGTATATGGTAAATATTTACCCGTTATAAGCACTAACATATTGTCCCCAGACATCTCTACCAATTCCTTTGAACGATTATTTTTTATCTCCTGTCCTAAGGAATAAGCTGAAAGTAGAAAAACAAAAGTCAATATTCCACCCGTGACAAGCCACGGACTCAGATAATAATTATAGTTTACCCATGGGTTATTTATTGGATGAATATCCAGTGCTATTGGTTGCAGAAATGTCTTTATCTGATTAGCGGTAG
>Ga0065708_1006523_pt1 | contig 35904 bp, 27 predicted proteins | sample Hoacrofraction12_2_FD_59095 | JGI IMG/M metagenome (GOLD analysis project Ga0065708, IMG submission 59095) | Hoatzin crop microbial communities from Cojedes, Venezuela, sample from fiber fraction 12 v1 | ecosystem: Host-associated > Birds > Digestive system > Esophagus > Crop | place: Venezuela... | reverse complement strand
CTTGTCTTCGGCTGTACACTTCCCGCTGCTAGGGCGTGTTAGGGACTTACACCCGTTAGAACGAACCCATGCTGGGCGAACATTAAAAAATCTTCGAAGAAAAATTCTCNGAAGATTTTTTTATATTGCTGCGAAGTAGCATAACTATCAATTAGCAACTCGCGTAGCTTTGACCATTTGTGGTGTACCTTTATACTCTCCGCGTTTACCGATAAGAGTAATTTGGTCGCCAACACCTAAACCGTACGTTTCAAAATCGCCTTTAGAACCGATACCGTATACGTATACCGTACCTGTCTCATCCTGAATATAGATATTGCCATATTCAGCTTTCTGAATCTCGGTGATAGTACCTGTTATACGATATTGAGTATCCCCTACTTCAGCTGCCAAGAATTCAGCTATAGTAGCATCAACGATATTACCTTCCTGAGAGATAACCAACTTTGTTGTATAGTCAACCCCTCCACTTGTTGTCTTGAAGACAACAGTATCTTGACGGTCACCTTCAGTATTAGGCTCTATATAGAATTCCACGGTAGCACTTGTTCCACCCGAAATATCTAGCGATGACATAGAAATCCATGTATTTGCAGATTCCGACATATCTACGCTCATACCGCTGCCCTTACATGTAAGATAAGCTGTGAGATATCCTCCTGTCTTAGGAAGGAATGCATCCTCTACGCTCACAGAATCAACTCTGATAAGCGATTTCTCAATATTTACTACAGTTACGTTTACGAGTTCTACCGTTCCATTATAGGTTGTCTTTGGACCTTGTACTGTAACGATGTCACCCTCTTCGATACCCAGACTAGTAAAATTCTTCGTTCCACCATTGGCATCGAGAGTACCATAGATATATACCTGTCCTGTAGCATCAGCGAGATACCAGTTGCCGTATGTATCATTGGAGATTTTTACACACGTACCAGTCACCTGATAAGTCTTACTATCGGGTCCTGCCAACACTTCTGCACATGTAGCATCAGAAATGGTGCTCAGTCCTTGAATAACATTGATATGCTGTTCCTTGCCACCACAGTTGAGGAGCACCTCAGCCGATCTACCATCGAGAGTGGACTCTGCAGAGAAAGTTACTTCTGTTGTACCCGCGCTACCGATAGTATCGCTGATAGTCAACCAAGAAGGACATTTAGTTATTGTCCAATCAGAAGACGCATTTACAGTGATGGCTGTAGAACCACCGTCCATACTTATTGCCACGTATGATGACGATACCTGAACCTCACTTAGATAGGTAGGGTCGTTGTTGACAGAACAGCCTGTCATACTCATTATAGCAACTGCTGCAAGCAGTAAAAAATATTTCAGTTTCATATTTTTCCTTTTATCTGTCACACATTATAATATTAGTTAAAGAAGTATTTGATACCGATAGACGCATACCAACACTGTCCGATAGCATGGTTCTTGGTCCATGTCTCAGTACTGCCGCTTATCGAAGTCGGTGTAGAGAACGTTGCATAACCATCGGCATCTACGCCTTCGTACTTTAAGATACGTGCCTCTGAACCTATTGCAGGATTGAGGTATTTAGCTACACCCCAACTTGAGTTAAAGAGGTTCATAACATTCTTGATATCGCAACTCAACTGCAGAGTATGTTTCGTCTTACCTATGTTAACCTTGAAATCGTGTTTGTAAGCAATGTCTATTCTGTGTACCCATGGTGAATACAGACTGTTTGCCTCTGCATATTCTCCCTGATGACTGCTCAGATAGCTGTTGTTATGCACATAATCCATGAAACGTGTACGGTCATCGTCTGAAACAAAACGGAACTCGTTGTTAGCTACCTGTTCATCGGTAGGGATATACAAAGCGTCGTAAGCATAACCGTCACCATTCATATCGTTGGCTAACATATAAGAATAGTTATAACCACCGCGCCATCCTTCGTAGATAAGACTGTAGTGGTTGCCGCATTTATCATGCAGTGTTGCCGAAGCGATCAAACGGTCGGGGATAACGTTATAAGCATTGTGAAGCTTGATGTTGTTAGGTCCTTCTACCGTTGAGATATATGTAAAGGCCGACTCAGCGTTAGATCCCGGCATACTTGTTATCTCCTTAGATACCGTATGTGTGTATGCTGCCATAAGACTTACCCAATCGGCAGGTTGTGCATTCAAAGTTACGTTAGCAGACCAACCATAACCTTTAGAGGTATTCTCCAAAACAAACGCTTTGGTATTTTCACGGAAACCATCAGGATAGATAGGACGGTTGTCTACACCGTTGAAACGAGAGAAACCACCTACAGAAGGTATACTCCAATCGGAGATACATGCCGCGTTGATGGTCTTATTGAAGATAAACTCTCCCGTTGCCGTAAATGGGAAAGATACTGGCAACTGATAGTCTACTGCCAACGATGTCTTCCATACCTGCGGCATCTTGAAGTCAGGATCCACAGCAGATATAGACGATGGCACGGTACCATCTTCTGATGTTATATTCTCTGGATAACCCATAGATATCAGTTTCTCTCTAAGTGCTGCCACTGTAGCATTTCCACTGCCATCGGTTACAAGACCGCCAGCAAACTGACTCATATCTGTGTTCTTGGCATTCAACTGTGCCTGATACTGTATCATACCACTGTTGGTTGGCATATTGGTAAAGAACACAAGTGGCAGACGACCAGAGAAGAATCCTGAGCCACCACGAATCTTCAACACCTTATCACCTAACACGTCCCATGTGAAACCGACACGAGGAGAGAACGTGATATTGCCTGAAGGCCATTTACCAGTATCGATATGACGACCGTTGTAGTCCAAATTGTATATTGCCTGGTTAGTCATCAGGTCGCTGTTGTTGAAGAACAGTCCATCGATACGTAAACCGTATGTCAACTTAAATTTATCTGTAATATTCCATTCGTCCTGACCGTATATACCGAGTTTATTGAAGGTAACACGAGCAGCAGGGTTCGACTCGCCACCGTAACCGTAGGTAAGACATACAATCTCAGGAGCTGCTCCCGACAAGAAATCATCGAGTGAACTATAACGATAGTAACCTGTACCATTACGCATATACTGGTTGTCAGCCATCTGATGTTCAAAGCTCAGACCGCCCATTATCTTATGATTTCCCTTATACCATGTAAGGTCATCCTTCATGTTCCATACGGTGTTATGCACTGCGTTGTTCCATGTAAACAGCTCATATCCCAGACACATATAGTTCTGTCCGTTGCCATCCAGGATATCGATAAATGGGAATTCACCGGAATTGGTATCACGAACATCATCCAACTTAGAATATGTTGCAAGGAACTGGTTAGACAGGTTCTCTGTAAGACGGCTGTTTAAGTCTAAAGAGAAAGAGTGTACTATGTTGTCCATAGAATACATGGTATTGGCGAATCCCATCGAATACTGCGAAAAACGTCCACCCGATGCACGTGTACCACCATCCATAGATGTTGCGCTAGGCGTGTTCCATATTCTATTCTTGGTATAGTTGTAACGTAATGCCAAATGATGTTTATCCGTGATGTTCCAGTCTAAACGCGCAAGTATCTTGTAGTTGCTCTCATCAGCAGGGAAACTGTTGTAAGAACCGGTATCATAACCGTACTTGCTAGCTACATAGTTCTGTACAGTCTGTAGATCGCTCACCGTTGTTCTAGAGACATAGTTGTCAGCATCTGCTTCCTCACCGTCATTGGCTGCTCTCCAACGGTTGGCCACGGTAGGTGTCTTCACCATTTCTCCGTTGACGAAGAAGAAGAGTTTGTTCTTTATAATCGGTCCACCGAGAGTAAAACCGTATGTCGTCTGTCTGTCTCTCTCACGGGCGCCTTCTATCTGTTCACCGTCCACAGCATCACCACGTAGGTTCTCGTTTTTGTGGTAGATATAGGCTGTACCCTTGAAGGTGTTTGTACCCGACTTAGTAATTGCATTGACACCACCACCGATGAAGTTGGTCTGACGTACATCGAAAGGAGATATCACCACCTGCAATTCCTCGATAGCATCGAGAGAGATTGGTGTACCACCACCCGGCAGGTTTGACGACAAGCCGAAGTTATTATTGAAGTTGGCACCATCCACGGTAAAGTTGGCCGTTCTACCATCTGCACCGGCAAAGCTCATACCATTACCGCCGTATGGAGAGAGACGTGTAACATCTGTGATGCTACGACTCACCGTAGGCATGTTTGTTATCTGTGTATTCGTTATATTCGTCGACGCACCCGTCTTCTCGGCAGCAAACTTGGAAGCCTTACCACTTACCACCACCTCTGCCAACTCATTAGCATCCTCAGAAATAACAACATTCAGGTTATACGTCTCACCTAACTGCAGGTATACCTCTTTTACTATACGAGGTTGAAAGCCTACGTATGATACCGTAACGGTGTAAGGACCACCCGTACGCATACCCTGAATACTAAAACGACCATCAACATTAGTCACTGCGGCATAGCGAGTTCCTGAAGGTTCATGTACCACCTGTACCGTGGCACCTATCACCTCTTCGCCCTCGGCACTCGTCTCAGTAACCTTTCCTGACATACTGGAGGTCGTAATCTGCGCCAATGCGACTGTCGGAAGTAGCACCAACGACAATAGCGTCAAAAAACAAACAATTTTTTTCATCTCAAACAAACTTTATCTATAAATACATATTTCTCAATGCAAAGATACGTGTAACATATTACAATCGTGATACAATGCTCTTACAAAACTATCTCTCTCAAACAGTTGACGCCTACTTAATCCTTAAGCAGATTTTCTAAGAACTCGTCAAGTTCCTTATCCAAACCTTCCAACAGTTCCTTATCATCGATAATAACTGTATCATCGTCACAGACACGCAGTTCCGCGATATTCTCCGCATCATCGTTCTCCAACACGAAGGAATAAGGTTTGATGATACCCAGGTTGTCTACGACGTCCGAGACCTTTCCTAATATATTTCTCAACAAAGGCACCAGCGAATCATAAAAATCCTCGTCTTTATTGTCTATCCATTCCTCTACGACACAACGAGTTATCTCCTCATCGTTGTCATCGAAAGCTCTCAGTTCTCCCGAATCCTGAGATGCACGGATATGGATGTCCGTCATCAACGACACATCATCGCTGACAGGAAATTTTTCTGCAACTTTGTTGAGAAATCGTACTATCTGTTGCTCGGTTTGTTCTTTAAAATTCATATTAGGCATCCTTCTCCGTGCAAAATTAAACATTTTTTCTCATAACACGATAAAAAGAATAAAAAAACGTATAAAAAAATTATACGTTACATATTATTGCATCCAAAGGAGTCTTAAAAATTTTGCCTAATACATAGCCCTCCTTACGAGCTGCTTCTTTCAACTCCTCCCTAAATTCCGAGGCCACCCCTCCTACGAAACCTACGGGTAAATCACGACGACGGTAGTGGGACACGTTTAAGCGGAAGAACTCGCAGAAACTCTCAATAACCATTGTCTGTAATTCTTTTGATGCAGGATGATTGACATCGTGTACTATCTTCGAGAGAATAGGCACGAAAGAAGCTAGAAAGCGGTTAGCCATCTGACGGCGGTAAACACGTTCTATAAGTTGACCGTAGTCTATACCCTGTGCATCTAAAACTTGTTGTATTAATTTTTTATCGGTATTTATTTTGTAAAGATAATTCACAAATTCCCTACCTAAAACAGCACCACTGCCCTCATCGCCTAGGATATAACCGAGAGGGGGCGTATTGGAGATTATATTTTTCCCGTCGTACAGACCAGAGTTAGCGCCTGTACCTAGTATGCACGCTATACCCTCCGAGTCTCCGCACACAGCCCGTGCCGCCGCTATAAGATCGCTACCTACATCTTTTTTAGTATTCGGGAAAACAGAATCTAATATTGTAATAATTTTTTCACGGTTTTCACCGGCACATCCTGCTCCGTAGAAACGTACCTCGTTGACATTGTCTTTAGGTATATTCAGTTCTTCGGATATGATACTACGTATCTCCTCCTCTGACTGATGCACGGGGTTTATCCCCTGTGTCGTCTCACGTCGCACCAGGTGGTCGTTGTCCAACAGGCACCAATCGGTCTTCGTGCTACCGCTATCGGCATATAAAATCATAATAATACTTATTTTTAATGGCAAAATTATAAAAATTCCATCAGCGAGCAACAAAAACAGAAGAAAANTAGTAATTTTGCACGATATAAACGAAGATATTATGACAAGACAACACTATATAGAGACAAAAAGAATAAGATACTTCATAATAACCATATTCCTGTTTTNNTTTNCCACCCCGTCATCGGCAGTGCTCAAGGAGGCCGATCTGAGCCAGACTCTCGCTATTCTCCGAGAGGAGATTACCGCGAAGCACAACGAGATGATGCGCAACGAAGGCGTGGAAAGGGAGATGGAAGACGGGTTGCGTAACGACATGATACGTATCATCCAGAAAAGTTCACAGAACGGACTGATGCTCTACTCTCAAAAGAATGAGTATATCTTTGATATGACATACGCCTGTAACGAGGCAACGCAACAGTATCAGAATTTTACCAAGACGATACAACCGTTCAACCAACTGCTTGACAAAGTCTCGTCAGAGATAGAACGTTACGACTCGCTGTTAGCCGTGTTGGAGTCGATGCCTTCCATGGCTCTCGATGAGAAAGCGCGTATCGACAAGAACGTATGCGTGACACTCGCTACCGACACAAGGAACAAACTGACGGAACAGGCAGAAGACATAAAACAGTATCAGGAATATTTTAATCGCGTGGGTGAGGAACTAAAGGAGATGAACGACTACGCGATAAAGAAATATAACACCATACAACAGTCTATCTTCGTCAACGGTGGTGACAGCTATTTCAGTATACTGTCGCAGATAGGTTCACACGTTAAAGATACTGAACAGACTGTTTTGGAGAAATATCGTCCCAAGAGGGAGGTAATGTCACAATGGGATGTCAGATACCTGATAGGACTGTTTATCATGACAGCTTTCTATGGTCTTATCGCCTTCGGTCTCAACATCATCTTCTTCCGTTTTATCCTGCATCGCGGCATGCAGTCGGAAAGACTTCAAAAATTTTTCTTCGGCGGTCTTATCAACAAAGAGAAATTCCGTCTCCGTCGTCCTTGTATCACATTAGCCACTACAGCTATCACCTTTGCGCTGATATTGGGAACAATACATGCCACGATAGACCAAAACTTCATACAGATGGCATCATCGCTACTGATGGAATATGCATGGCTGCTGGCCGTCATTCTGCTGTCGCTGCTCTTCAGGTACGAGGCGGACAAGATAAAGAGTGGATTCAGAATCTACACCCCGATAATACTCGTAGGTTTTTTAGTGATATCCTTCCGTATCATACTTATTCCTAACGAGTTAGTAAATCTCATCTTTCCACCGATACTGCTTGTATGCGCTTATTGGCAGTGGCATGCGATAAAACGCCTCAACAAGAATATCCCGAGAAGTGATATCTTCTACACTTATATCACACTGATTATCTTCATCTTCTCTGCCGTCTGCTCATGGATGGGTTACACCCTGATGAGTGTCCAGGTACTGATATGGTGGCTTATGGAACTGACGTGTATACAGACGATAACATGTATACTGCATTGGGTGGAGAAATATGCCGACAAGCATTGTCTCAAGGATAAGGAGATAAACAAGACATGGGGATACTATTTCGTGACACAGGTTGTGATACCTGCTCTCGGAGTATTGTCATTCCTCTTCTCCGTATATTGGGCTGCCACGGTATTCAATCTCACAGAAATGACGGTTTCCGCGTTCGACTATGAGTTCTTAAACCAGGAGAACATAAAGCTGTCTGTCAAGAGAATATGTATGGTACTCACCCTCTTCTTCCTTTTCAGATACCTCTCCCGCACATCAAAAGCGCTACTTAAGTATCATCTGAAAAACGGTAACTACGTAGAGTGGCAGAGTAGGAACATGATGTACAAAAACGTGCTGCAGACGGTGATATGGGCCATATTCATCCTGATGGCGATGTCTATCCTGCATGTAGGAAACACCTGGTTGATGGTTATCGCGGGCGGTCTTTCTACTGGTATCGGTTTCGCCATGAAAGATATCATCGAAAATATATACTACGGCATATCACTTATGGCCGGTCGTATCCACGTGGGCGACACCATCCTCTGCGACGGTGTGAGAGGTAAGGTAGCCAACATCTCCTATACCAGTACCATGGTGGAAGTGGACGACGGTTCGGTAATGGCTTTCCAGAACTCACAGCTCTTCACCAAGAACTATAAGAACCTGACGAAGAATCACGGATGGGAACTTATGGTGATACCTATAGGTGTGGCGTACGGCAGTAACGTCAACGAAGTGAGAAAGATGCTTAAGGAGAATCTGGAGAAACTGGACTGCTACGACAAGGGTAAGGGTATAAAAGTCTATTTCGCTGGTTTCGGCGACTCTTCCGTCGACCTGAAGGTAAAATGCTGGATTAAGGTAACCAACTGGTACGTGGCCAACTCGCAGATACAGGAAGTTATATATAACACACTGAATGCCAATAACATATCCATACCATTCCCTCAGCGCGACTTACATATCATCAAAGACGATGAAGAGAAGGGAGAAAGCGAGAAGTACGAGTTTGAGACTCCTACGGTATGATGACACAAGGACGTTAGAGTACGGAATACCTGCACGTCCATATATGTGATAAAGCCGAAAAAACGTGGTTTTTTCTTGGTGGATTAAAAGAAAAATTCTAACTTTGCATCGTAACCTCAACGAAAATGTATATGAAACGATATAAAAGACTATTTGTATTCACTATCATAACCTTGATGTTAGTGATGACCAGCGGTGCTGCTTACCTCTTTAAATCTCTTTCCAACCCGGAGGGACTTACAAGCAGTCAGATAAACTGCATTCTGAAGGACAGTAAGGGTTATATGTGGTTTGGTACACCGTCGGGATTATACCGCTACGACGGTTATACGTTTCATAATTTCCAATGTAATCTACAAGACGGTAACTCACTGCCCGACAGTTATATCATCGATATGCAGGAGATGCTCGACGGCTCTCTGATGATAACAACGACATCGGGCTATTGTATATACCGTTCCAGTACAGAAACGTTTGAGCGCGACATTCCCGGTTACCTGAACAGGTTGGGCATGAGCAGGGAAGCAAAACTGCTGTATATCGACAGTCATCATAACCTATGGAGCTACATTCCCAACAAGGGCGTGGAATGTTTCAACATGCANCAACAGCTGTTNTATCATTTCGGATATACCAACAGNTCTACCGGTATCCCCAACGGAAATATCATCGGGATGGGNGAAAGCAAGGAAGGTACCATCCTNATCTACGACACNGGTNGATTAGTNTGNTGCAACGTNGTGGGTCAACAGCATACGGTATGGGGCGATTCCTATTGGGAAGAGCAGGGNATGAAAAGGATGACCCAAATGAAGGCTTTTACCGACTCAAAGGGCAGGGTATGGCTATACGGTCCTAACGTTCTTCTATGTTATGATCCACAGAAGCAGTCGTGGAACACCTCGTTAGGCGATGCNTTANGTATGGGCAGCAATTCCGACAAGATTGTGTACGGCATGGACGAGGATGATAATGGTAACATCTGGATGGCTACGGACGTAGAGGGACTGCTAAAGATTAACGTCGACGATTTCAGTCGTGAGAGGGTACAACCTGTCAGTATGAAGACGGAGAAAGTTATCGGTGACGAGATAGTGAAGACACAGTGCGTGTACGTTGACGACACAAACCTACTCTGGGTGGGAACGCAGAAATTCGGTGTTGCCTACTGGGGTAACGACATATATAAGTTCGAGGGTAGCCGATTAGGAGACATCACCGCCATAGCAGAAGATGCGTCAGGTAAGGTGTGGTACGGTACCGAGTCAGATGGTGTTATCGGTTTGAGCGCTCCATTGGCAAGCAAGAACGTTAGTGCAATGGAATACACTAAGGACGGTAGTCTGTGGGTAGGTTCAACGAGAAGCGGTCTGGCAAGAATCAAAGACGGAAGCAGTAGGATATATTCCGTAGGCAACGATGACGGAAAGACACTGATAAATGATAACGTCAACGACCTGTGCGTAGATAAGAACGGTAACCTATGGATAGCCACCAATGGTGGACTGCAGGTTTTCAATCCTACAATGAACACATTCTCTACGTATACCAAAGAGAACGGTAAACTGATGTCTAACGACGTCACATCTCTTTGGTACGGCAGTCGTAACAGAATGTTGGTGGGTACAGCCAACGGACTAGTGGTAATGAACCTGTCCAACAACGAGAGTATGTACCTTACCGGTAACAGCACCAACTTACAGACATTCTCCAACAACTATATCACATGTATCTTCGAAGATAGCAGAGGTTTGGTGTGGATAGGTACGAGAGAGGGATTAAACATTCTAGACATAGAATCTGACAACCTGCATTATATCGACGAGAGTCATGGTCTTTGCAGTAACTCTATCTGTGGCATAACCGAGGATAAGAACAAGAATATATGGGTTACCACGAGTGACGGTGCTGCAAGGATTATCATAGAGCGTGACATGGACGAAGGTTCGTTTACATACGGTCTTAACAATTACGATGAGAGTGACGGACTGGTAAGCGATGAGTTTAACAAGGGTACACTGATAACAAAGAAAGACGGTAGCATACTGTTAGGTAGCATGAAGGGTGTCAACTGGGTAGGTAAACATTCTAATAAGGCTAAGGCTACAACACCGAAGGTTATACTCTCCCAACTGTTTGTCGGTGACCAAGAGATAGAGCCTGGAAAAGAATATCAGGGATCTATTCCTCTGCCTACAGCACTCAACGAGAGCAGAAGCATCACTCTCGACAACGACATGAACTCATTTATCATCAAGTTTGCTGCAGGTAACTACAACCAAAGTGAGAGACTGCAGTATATCTACTGGATGCAGGGTAAAGATCAAGGATGGAGAAATGCCGATCCGCTTATCCACGGTGTAAGGTTCAATAACTTAGGCATGGGTACCTACACGCTACATGTTAAGGCTGTCAGCAACGACGGTAATATAAGCAACATGGAGCGCACGCTTAAGATAACCATAGAAAGACCATGGTGGCTGTCGTGGTGGATGATTCTGGTATATCTCGCCATGATAGGCGGATTCATATATGCATGGAAATTCGGCTTTAAGCATGCTAAGAATTTCATCAGGAAGAAGAAACAGGTTATAAACGAGTTAGTTGCTCAGAGAGAAGAGATAAAACAGGCCAGTGAGGATCTCAGACATCCTATGGCACGTATGACGACTATCATAGGTTCTCTTGCGGAAACAGAGACATCTATAGAGGGACGCGAGAAACTCAACTCCCTACATTCGCAGATGCTTCAGATTATCACTCGTCTGTCAGAGATGCAGATCTCGCTCGATGACCCTAAAGCTCTGGCTAACGAGAGGGCTAAAGACAAACTACTATCCGGTCAGGCCGTTGACGATGACCACTTGCTGATCTCAGCCGATGGCGAAGATGAACTGACGTATGAGATTAAACCACAGAAGAAAGATCTGCCTACAAAACAGTTCCTCGTAATCCTCATCGACGACAACGAAGAATTTCTGCGTTTCATGAGTGCCCGCATGGGTGAGTTCTATACCTTTGAGACGTACAACGATATCAATAAGGCCGCCAGTGACTTAGAGGATTTGAAAGCAGATTTAGTGATATGTAAACAGGATATGCAGGGTATGACGGGTAGCGAACTGTGTAACCGTCTGAAGACGAACTCTACTACAGAGAGCACCAAGTTCGTGCTGCTTACTGATCAGGTATTAGCACCTGCAGACATAAAGAAACAGGGTATCACTCTCTCTGCCGACGACTATATGGCTAAACCGTTCAACCTGCAGGAGGCGATGCTGCATTTCAACCAACTGCTAGGTATCGGAGATGTCGAACTGGATAACCTCATAGAAAGCGACAGTATCAAGGGCGATGACAAACTGTTGGAGTTCAACAATAACAGTATGACAACGGCGAAACTCGACTATGATGAGGTGAAAGCAGACAACGAGGATGCCGAAAGAGAAGAGGAGGAAGAAGAGGAAGAAGGACAAAAATCCAGGATAATCACCTCCCCAGAACCTGCTGACGAGAGTCCTATCATGGGTAAGACATTCGTAGGCGGTGAAGAGACGACGGAAGGCTCACCCTTCAACTTAGGTAGTGCTATCTACGACACCCCAGAGAGTGAAGAGGAGGCTGCATCGAGATATCAGGCGGTGATAGATGCCATGTCGGATGACGAACCGGAGTCTAATACAGAAATCAGCAATACGGACAACAATACCGAGAAGAAAGACATAACCCTCGGTAGTCAGATGACCACGGATATCGCTTATACCATGGCAAATGCCCGAGACAGGCAGTTGTTAGAGAATATCAATGCCTACGTGATACAAAACATGAGCAGAGGACAGATTAATCTGGAGGAACTAGCCACTGCCATGGGTATGGGACGTGTGCCTTTCTACCACAAAGTGACGGAACTGACAAAACGTACTCCTGCGGAACTGATAAGAGACATCCGTCTGAAATACGCCTGCGACCTGTTGGAGAAGACGACGATAAGTATGCAGGAAGTGGCACTCAACGTAGGTTTTATGACATCGGAGAATTTCATCCGTATCTTCAAAGAGAAATACGGNATGTCACCACTGGAATACCGTATGAAGAATAAGAAAGGATGAAATTCAGAGTACAGATTGCTGTAATTATACTTATGCTTTTTCTGCCCGTAGTAACACGGGCAGAAAATATTGTTAGNACATCNNCCGACAGTGTNATNGTGGATGTACTAAGGCAACAAGGTGTAAACTTNACTAACAACAACGAACTGGTACTGNTGAAATCGGGAAGGGAGAAATTCGAAGATTTAAAGAAGGCGCTCAGACAGGCCAAGCATTCCATNCACATGGAGTATTTCAATTTCCGTAATGATACCTTAGCCTTCGCCATNTTCGATATCATGGCAGAGAAAGCCAANGANGGAGTGGAAGTAAGNGCCTTGTTCGACAGCTTTGGCAACAGTTCCAACAACCGTCCTCTGAAAAACAAGCATTTAAGAGAACTGCGTTCAAGGGGTATACAGATATATGAATATGACCCNATTAAATTCCCCTTTTATAAACCACGTGTTCTGTCGTGACCACAGAAAAATAGTGGTTATAGACGGTAAGGTGGCCTATACGGGAGGTATGAACATCGCGGAATACTATATCACNGGTACTGAGGTNGTNGGAGAATGGCGAGATACACACTGTCGTATCGAAGGTAGCGCCGTGGATGATCTGCAGAAGATATTTATCCGTACTTGGAACAAGGTAACAGGAGAAAATCTGCACGGTTCNCAATACTANTACGGATGTTACAAGGCCGATTATTTCAAGAATCTTAAACCCGACACCTCGGCTACGGCGGGACATAAGATGTTGGGCATAGTAAACAGGGTACCTCATACAACGAATAAGATAATGAGGCAGTTTTACTTAGGTGCNATCAATGCCGCAAAAGATTCCATAAAAATAATCAATCCNTATATAACTTTCACACCTGCATTACGCAAAGCTCTAGCCAATGCCGTGAAGAGAGGTGTCAAAGTGGANATNTTAGTCGGAGCGACGAGCGATATACCTCTGACACCCGATGCCATGTACTATATCCTGCATAAACTGATGAAGAAAGGGTGTACGATATGGTTATATGAGAAAGGGTTCCACCACTCCAAGATAATGGCCGTCGACGGCAAGTTCTGCACCGTAGGCAGTTGTAATCTCGACACACGGTCGTTGAAATGGGATCTGGAGGAGAACGTAGCTATTATAGACTCTTGCGTGACGCATGAGATGGAGCGTGACTTTATTGCCGACAAGCAGCACAGTTTTCTTATGACACCGGAGTCATGGGACAAATTCCGTACCCCATGGAAGAAGTTTGTGGGTTGGTTCGGACATTTACTCATCCCCTTCGTATAGAATACTGCTATTTCGTATAAATTAGCACACTTCATGGTATTTTCTGAAAAAAAAGTTTTACTTTTGCACCTATAAAGGTATAACAGATGTTTATATTCGATGCACTTAGCACTTTCGGTAGGTATGTTATGCTCATGGCACGTACATTCTCCGTACCGGAGCGAATGCGAATGTTTCTTAAGCAGTATGTAAAAGAGATGGCACAACTTGGTGTCAACTCCATCGGTATCGTGCTACTGATATCCTTTTTCATCGGAGCGGTGATATGCGTACAGATGAAACTCAACATACAGAGTCCTATCATGCCTAAATGGACCACAGGATACACGACACGCGAGATTATGCTCTTGGAGTTCTCGTCATCTATCATGTGTCTTATCCTCTCTGGTAAGGTAGGTAGTAATATCGCTTCAGANTTAGGTACCATGAGGGTTACTCAACAGATAGATGCTTTAGAGATTATGGGAGTCAACTCCGCATGTTATCTTATCCTTCCNAAGATTATCGGTTTGATAACGATAATGCCGATACTGGTGATTTTCTCCTCTGCCACAGGTATCTTAGGTGCTTACGCCACTGCATATAGCGGTCTGTTGTCACCTTCTGACCTTACGTTGGGATTACAGCACTCGTTCAACCCATGGTTCGTATGGATGAGTATCATCAAGAGTCTCGTCTTTGCATTTATCATAGCCAGCGTATCCTCGTTCTATGGTTATACCGTGGAGGGCGGAAGTGTTAATGTAGGTAAGGCTTCCACCGATGCTGTGGTAAGCTCCAGCGTACTCATTCTCTGTTCTGATGTCTTCCTAACACAACTGCTGTCATGATAGAGGTAAAGCATTTATATAAGTCCTTCGATGGCAGAGAGGTTCTGCAGGACATCAACGCCGTCTTTGACAAAGGTAANACAAANCTTATCATAGGACANTCNGGAAGCGGTAAGACGGTACTGATGAAGAATCTTGTGGGACTATTGGATCCTACCAAGGGAGAGGTGCTTTACGACGGCAGGAATTTCGTAGAGATGTCGAAGAAGGAGAAGGTACGCATGCGTCGCGAGATGGGNATGATATTCCAGTCGGCAGCACTCTTTGACTCCAGCACCGTGTTGGAAAACGTGATGTTTCCACTGGATATGTTCTCCAGGATGACACTTCGTGAACGTACCAACAGGGCTATGGAATGTCTTGANCGNGTNAANCTGAAAGGNGCTGAGAGCAAATACCCCGGAGAACTTTCNGGAGGTATGCAGAAACGTGTAGCTATTGCAAGAGCTATCGTCATGAACCCGAAATATCTCTTCTGCGANGANCCNAACTCTGGTCTAGACCCAAAAACNTCGCTCGTCATCGACCAACTGTTACATGACATCACGGTGGAATACAATACTACTACTATCATCAATACACACGACATGAACTCCGTCATGGGTATCGGTGATAGCATCATCTTTATCTGTAANGGTAANAANGAATGGGAAGGTGACAAAAACACCGTTTTGGATTCTACCAACGAAGCTCTCAACGACCTAGTCTTCGCCTCCGAACTCTTCAAGAAAGTCAAAAAAATACACAATAATAATTGATAATTGATAATTGATAATTAGTCGCTTCGCGACAATATACTCATCAACATATAATTATCCATTATCAACTATCAATTAACAAGAAAAGTCCTAAAAGTCGTTTGACTTTTAGGACTTTCTTGTACCCAGAGCCGGGATCGAACCGGCATGGGTTNCCCCACTGGTGTTTGAGACCAGCGCGTCTACCAATTCCGCCATCTGGGCAATGGCATCGAGAGTATGCGCTCCCTCTTAACGGGTGCAAAGGTACACATATTTTTTAAATTGACAAAGAAATATGCGATTTTTCTCAACTATACTTTTCGCCAGACTTGATCTGTAGTTCGCTCAGATACTTCCTTATAAGNGCCGAAGAATCCTCTTTCTTGCATATCAGCAGCACATCATCGGTATCGATAACGATAAAATCCTTCAGTCCATTGATGATGCCCAACTTATTCTTAGGCAGTTTGATGATATTACACTCACTGTCGTCAGCCAGAATCTCGGAATCGAGAACGATATTCTCCNTCGTTCCCTTAGACATAAACTCGTATATCGAATGCCATGTTCCAAGATCCGCCCAGCCGAATCCACATATCATGACATACACATTATCTGATTTCTCAAGTACGAGTTGGTCTATAGACATATTAGGGTATGAAGGGAAATTCTCTCTTACATATTCCTCCTCATGTTCAGGATTCCTCTCCCCATATTTTCTATCGTAATCACCAAGGATATGAGGCAGCTGTTTTTGGAACGTCTCCCTGAGAACCCTGTTACTGCCGATGAAAATACCTGTATTCCAATAGAANTCGTCACTATTCATAAACATCGTGGCAAAACTACGGTCTGGTTTCTCGGTAAAGGATTTCACGGANTACACNTTATCGCCCTTACGATCACCGAGCTGTATGTATCCATATCCCGGTTCTGGTCTTGTCGGTTTCTCACCCATAGTAAGTACAACATCTTCTTTATCTACAAGGTCCAAACCACGCAAGATACAACTAAGAAAGACATCNTCTTTCTCTATTCTCTGGTCAGACGGCAGTACCACCACCCTGGCATTAGGGTCATGNGACGTGATATGATGGTTAGCCCACGACAAACTCGGTGCCGTNTTCCTTACTACCGGTTCACCTAAGATATGATCTGCAGCCAGTTCCGGTATCTGTGCCCTCACCAGTTCCTTATATCTCTCGTTTGTAGATACGATGATATTCTCTACGGGTATCACCTTAGATATCCTGTCAAACGTCTGTTGGAGCAGGGTTCTGCCATCTCCCGCGATATCGAGAAACTGTTTTGGGAATCCCTCNCTACTCTCCGGCCATAATCGCTTTCCCTTGCCGCCTGCAAGGATTACGCAGTAGTTATGGTTGTTTAGGTTCATATCGATGTTTTATTTTTTCTCAACTTCCGACATTTTCTCTTTTATCTTCGCCTCAAGTTCTTCAGCCAGTTCAGGGTTATCTTTCAGCAACGCCACTACGGCATCCCTACCCTGTCCTATCTTAGCATCATTATATGAGAACCAGCTACCGCTCTTCTTGACGATATCAAACTCCACGGCCAGGTCTACTATCTCACCTACCTTTGATATACCCTCGCCAAAAAGGATATCAAATTCCGTCTTACGGAAAGGAGGAGCCACCTTGTTCTTTACCACCTTCACTCTTACGTGGTTACCTATCACCTCGTCACCGTCTTTCAATGCTGTGACACGACGGATGTCGAGACGTACCGAGGCATAGAATTTCAGTGCGTTACCACCTGTCGTCGTCTCNGGATTACCAAACAGTACACCGATTTTCTCACGCAACTGGTTGATAAAGATACATGTGGTATTAGTCTTACTGATGGTAGCAGTAAGCTTCCTCAGCGCCTGACTCATAAGACGTGCCTGCAGTCCTACTACGCTATCACCCATATCTCCCTCTATCTCCTTCTTCGGAGTCAGTGCAGCCACNGAATCCACTACGAGGATATCTATAGCCGACGAACGTATCAGTTGGTCTGCTATCTCCAATGCCTGCTCACCNTTATCCGGTTGAGAGATGAAGAGGTTGTCCACGTCAACACCCAATTTCGCTGCATAGAATCTATCGAAAGCATGCTCTGCATCAATGAAGGCAGCGATACCGCCGGCTTTCTGCGCCTCTGCGATAGCATGGATAGCCAATGTCGTCTTACCAGAAGATTCAGGACCGAAGATCTCGATTATTCTACCACGCGGATAACCACCGACACCTAAGGCGATGTCAAGACCGACACTACCCGTAGGTATAACTTCCACGTTCTCGATATGTTCATCACCGAGCTTCATTATAGAGCCCTTGCCAAAATCCTTCTCGATCTTTGACATAGCGGCCTGTAAAGCCTTCAACTTCTCCTGTTGCGCATTAGCGTCTTGTACCATTTCTTTTGCCATAGTAAAAAACTTTTAAGGTTAATATTATAATTCTAAATCACCGTCAAATACCTCATGCCAAGGCAGTCCCTGCTTGTTCAACTGTTCCATGAATGGATCGGGATCAAAATCTTCCACGTTCCATACACCCGGCTTCTTCCACAGTCCCTTGACAAACATCATCGCTCCTATCATCGCAGGTACACCCGTGGTATAGCTTACGCCCTGCATACCCGTCTCTTTATATGCCTCCTGATGAGAGCAGTTGTTATATACATAATATGTACGTTCCTTGCCATCCTTGACACCACGGATACGACAACCTATAGAGGTCTCACCGTCGTAGTTCTCTCCGAGATCCTGTGGATTAGGGAGTACAGCCTTCAAGAACTGCAACGGAACAATCTTCACTTTCACTTTCTTTGAAGGATCATCAGCGAGAGGAGCTTCGTAAACCATCTCGTCGATTCTGCTCATACCGATATTCTGAATAACATCCAGATAAGTAAGATACTGTTGACCGAAAGTCATCCAGAAACGAGCCTGTTTGATNGTAGGATAGTTCTTTACCAGACTCTCCAGTTCTTCGTGGTGCATAAGGTAGCTCTCACGCGGACCGATATTAGGATATGTCAGAGCCTTATGAATCTCCAGAGGTTCCGTCTCTATCCATTCGCCATCCTTATAGTATAATCCCTTCTGTGTTATCTCTCGGATATTTATCTCAGGATTAAAGTTCGTTGCAAACGCCTTGTGATGGTTACCTGCGTTACAGTCAACAATATCGAGATTATGGATTTCATCGAAATGATGTTTTGCGGCATACGCGGTGTAAACACCGCTCACGCCAGGATCAAATCCGCATCCTAGTATTGCCGTCAGACCAGCCTCTTTNAAGCGNTCCATGTATGCCCATTGCCATGANTACTCAAAATGTGCTTCATCCTTGGGCTCATAATTCGCTGTGTCGAGATAATTGACTCCNGCAGCCANACAAGCATCCATAATGGTAAGNTCCTGATANGGCAGNGCCANATTAACNACTANATCNGGTTTATATGAGTTAAACAGTTCTGTAAGCTGTTTCACGTCATCGGCNTCCACCTGTGCCGTTTTAATATCCATGTCTATACCTTTCGCATGTATCGCCTTTACGATATCATCACATTTTTCCTTCCTGCGAGAGGCTATCATGAAATCAGTGAACACATCCTTGTTTTGCGCTATCTTATGGGCAGCCACGGTGGCAACACCACCTGCACCTATCATTAGTATTCTACTCATATTAATATTAGTTTTTAGATTTTAAGTTCATTTCTATCATACCGCAAAGATAATTTTTTTTGACGAGAATACAAAATATTATCGCAAAAATAATTACCACAAAGTATAATATATTTTAATTTTGTATGGTATACTTGCAAGGAATCCATACCCAGAAGGTACTACCCTGTCCTTCTTCGGAATTAACTCCTATCTTACCGCCACACTGTTCTGCGATAGACTTACATATCGCCAGTCCCAGACCTGTACCCTGTACAAAGTCATTCAGTTTGACGAATCTGTCGAAGATGGTAGACTGTTTGGATTTGGGCACACCTTTGCCTGTATCTTCACAGAAGATGTACAATCCTTCGTCCATAGTCTCATAACCTACTTTTATATGTCCTTTATCTGTATTTTTTATAGCATTGGTAACAAAGTTTGTCAGGATCTGCGACATACGTGTAGCGTCTAACGTCGTAACAAAGGATTTATATGGATTGACAACGATAAAACTTACCNCCTTGTTGTCAACCCTCTGACTCAAGGTTCTACANGTTCTATCGAAAATCTGCGACCAGTCACACTCGTGCGGCAACAGTATCGGTTTTCCCGTATCTATCTCGGAAAGATCCATGATATCACTTATAAGACGCTGCAGTGTTTCACAGTTGGTAGAGATAATACCCAAGAACGCATCTCTGTCTTCCTTTCCTGCCGTTGCCAGAAGTTGCGAGAATCCATTGATGGAATTCAGCGGCGTACGTATCTCATGTGTCATATTAGCGATAAAACGGCTCTTTTGTTCATCACTGTTTTTTATCTTTTCCGTCTCTGCCTGAATCTGATGCTGCAGATCTATCAACTCATCGTATTTCCTCTTGTCATCCTGTATCAGGAAACCGAGCATGTCGGCATGTTTCTTTATATCCTCATGAATCTGCTTATAATGCATGATGCTTTCCTGCATCTCCAGGAAGTTATTTCTGTCNTCCGTGGCATCAAGAACCTCNAAGAAAATATATTTTATNNCNCCTTCGTCATCGAGAATCTTTGTTATTCCGATNTTAAGACATCTCGTCCCCGCCTCGGTTTTATATATCNCCGTAGCATAGAAANGTATTNTCTNTGTTAAGCTTAAAATATTTTCCTATCTGCGTCTCATAAAGATTNCGCTTACATTCTACATCTTGCTGATTCGCGACATCACAAAGCAGCTGTCGCAACGTCTGTGTCATATTGAGCAGGTTACCCTCAGCATCATACGCTGCCAGTCCCATCACTGCGGAATCTAAGATCGCGGCATTTCTGTTACTCTCTTCATCATTCTCTATCTTATCCTTCATGATGTCAGTAACATTCTTATATGACAACACGACGAATGATTTTCCCGATGTACTGTCCAACATGGCCGTCAGTTCATAGTACACATGTTTAGGACGATTCGACATTCCCTCATTATAGCCTATGACCTGCGTAAATGAAGATATCTCCTTACGTGATATTCGCGAGATGTTAGCCTTCAGTGCATCGCGGTCGCGCTCATCGACCTTCTTCATATCCAACACCTCGCCTGTCCATTCCATCGACGTAAGATTGAGGCTCATCATCTTCATTTTCTCCAGACGCATCACCTCGTCACACAGTTTTTCCACCGACTCAGTAAAATGTTTTGTACGGGAAATCCTCTTGTGAGAATGATAACGTATCACCCTTTGTAATATTAAAAGGAGAACGATGACTATCACGGCGATGATGATTTTCAGGTCTTCATCAAAAACCGACTCTTTCCTATAATTGCTCCATTTGCTTTCGATATACTCCACTTCGCCACTGTTGAACATCTCCACGAGTTTATCGTCAAGCACCTCTATTAGTCCGGGATTTATAGCGTTTAGTACGATGTAACGTTTCGTATCCTTTACATCATGTCTTTGTACCAAGTTTATCTTACCTGCAAAAACACCTTTTACTGAAGAAGGGGATCCTACATACAAGTCATAATCCCTTTTCAGTATACGATCGTGCANTTGAAAACTGTCGAGAAGTTCGAAACGATACGANACCNNNACCTCCTCAAAAAGTTTTTTCAATAGTGATACCATATATCCTGAAGGTACACCGTCCTTATCAAGAAACTGATACCGTGAATCTTCCGCGTCAAGAAGGACNACCACAGGGCGTTTATCAGAGAATTTCGATAGTGANAATCCCTGATCCTTACTTGCGCTCATCGTTATAACGAACGTCAAGAATGTCATAATAAGTGTTAGTCGTCTCATCATGCCTTAGTTTCTCCAATACGTTCGCAAGGTATCGACACAATACATGTCGTACCCTCGTTCTTAACACTCTGTAAATCGATATGGCCGTTCAATTGTGAAACGATCTCCTTACAGTAACTCAATCCCAGACCCGTGCCTCTATCATCGTTGGAAGACTTAGAAAAGCGACTGTATACCTTTGTCAGTTCCTCCTGCGACATGCCCACGCCCGTGTCTTCCACCATCAACACGAGATTACCATCCTCGTATTTGAGAGTCACTTTTACGTAGCCCTTATTGGTAAAGCGATAGGCATTGTCTATCAACTTATCAAAAATCTTCTTCACGTATGTGGAGTCAAGATTTATAACACAGTCTTTCTCTATATCTGTTATCANGTCAAGTCCCTTATCTCTGAATTTCTGTCGTACTAAATCGCATGCATTCCTCACGATGATAGAATAATCGGTCGGGATACGTTTAAACTCNACCATGTGTGCGTCCAACTTACTCAGGAGCAGCACATCATTGATGATGTCAAGCAGTTTGGTACTGTTCTCCTGTATCTGTTCGATAAAGAACTTGCTGTCTTTCTTGTCGTGCGATTCTCTAAGCAACTCCGAATAGCCTACTACCGACTGCAGAGGCGTTCTGACCTCAAAGCTCATGTTCTTCAGGAACATGTCTTTGATCTTATTCATCTCGTTGGCCTCTTTCCTCTTTTCCTCCAAGATCTTTTGTTGCTCCACCTGCTCCGTAACATCACGATACAGACCAAATAAGTTGGTTGAATCCTGACTACTGAGTACATCAGGCATCAACGACACCTCATAGTATCTATCCTGTCCTGTGAGGTTAGACATAAGTCGCAGGTGTNTATTCTTTATTTCTTCGTATGTCTCCTCCGTATTCTCTCCACGTAGATATTTCGCCCATCTGTCAACGATTCGCAAACCTTTGGTTCGAGAGTCTGGATTCATACAACCTAACCATTCATCTCGAGTATATGATTTCACGGGAGATAGGAAATCGTATGAGGTTACCAGCGACATATCCTCCGACTTGAACCACAGCAACTTAGCCTTACTCTCGGGAAGATGTTTACTTATATCCTGTNCGTATCTCTCTACCTCTTCCTTGGCTTTCTTCGCCTTCTCCATATACTCCCTCGTCTTCTCCATAAAGAGATATTTCTCCGTGAAATCGACAAAGGTAGAGTTAAATCCTACATATTCACCATTAGTGCCAAATACAGGAACGATGCGATGCAGTATCGTGTATTCACCCGAAGTCTTCCCTATCACGGGAGTATTCTTACTCAGTATACGAAAATCACATTTTTCCGTGTCCGTGTGCGTATTCCGCAGATCTATATTCGAAGCTTTCTCCTTTCCCCATATATCAGAGTACGACAGTACATTTTCAACCATCGAAGCCTTGTCGATGCCCATAAAATCCAGCCATGCCTTATTTACCGACCGGTATTTCATATTTTTATCCAGATATGCTATACACATATTCGGAGTATTGAAGGCCGCCTGTCTACGTAGCTGTATTGCTCTATTCTTCTCCCTCTGTTCGAACGTGTCGGTGATATCCTTTGATATACCATACAGAATCGACGGTCTGCCCGTCTCATCCCTGTCTAATACCCCCGCGCGCATAAAAAAAACGTGCTGATCACCGTCTAAGTATCTTTCTGAGGAGAAACTGCCTATAGCCACCTGATCATATTGATTGGAAAGAAGATCCCTAAGTATTCGTTTTTTATTATCTCCGCCGATTCCGGGGTAAGATAATGAAGGTAGTCGATCAAAGGTATGCTGTTCTGCAACTTCATGTCACTGTCGAAGAATGATATCACCCTGTCGTAGACATCATACGTCCACACACGTAGTTTTCCACTCGACAGAGACAACTTAAACTGGGCGGTATTGAGTCGCAGCTTACTGCTATTCTTCATGGCATAGAAATAGTATCCGACGCTCTGAGCTATCATCACGACGACGACTATTCCGGCCAAAACAATAAGCGAAGTAAGCATACTCTCTATTCACTATATTCCCAATCCATCCTTAAACGACAGGTGTAAAGCCCTGCTCTGCAGTATCTGAGAATGAGGCTCCACATCATGCGTCAACCATACGTTACCACCGATGATACTGTCATGACCGACGGTGATACGACCTAAGATAGAAGAATTGGAGTATATCGTAACATTATCTTCTATTATAGGATGACGAGGCTCATTTATCAACTTACCATTCTCATCTGCCTTAAAACTTTTTGCGCCGAGGGTAACACCCTGATACAACATAACATGATTACCGATTATACAGGTCTCACCAACCACGACACCCGTGCCATGGTCGATACAGAAATATTCACCTATCTGTGCTCCGGGATGTATGTCTATACCCGTAGTGGAGTGAGCCATCTCCGAAATGATACGGGGTATGACGGGAATACCCATTTTAAACAGCTCATGAGCTGTACGATGATGCACCATGGCGTTCATCACGGGATAACAATATATTATCTCACCGTAGTTTTCTACGGCGGGGTCGTTATTGTACATCGCCTCCACGTCGGTGTATAGTACCCGCTTTATCTCAGGTAATCTGTCTATAAACTGCAGAGTCATGCTTTCGGCACTTCGTCTCAGTTCATCCTGACATTCATCCTTACTGCAACAGAACTGCAGACCGAGATATATCTGTCGCTGCAGAAGGGAACGTAACTTCTCTATCGTCACACCTATGTTGTACGACCGCATATCCTCATCCATCCTCTTTCCACTGAAGAAATCGGGAAAAACGATAAGTTTTATGCAGTCTACAATCTCTTTAAGTTCGTCCAACGACGGCAGTGATACCATCTCGGATGGTACCACTTTACGCTCTTCTTCTGTAATAACAGAAAGATCCTTGATATTTTTTAGTAATATATCTTTCTCTCCCATCAACAACTCCTTATTTCCAACTCGGAACTACCTCTCCGGGATGATAAAAGGCTACCAAATTGATTTCAAATATCAGAACGCTGTAACCAGGAATACCCGTTGTTCCTGAACTACCATACGCCAAACAATTCGGCACATATATCATCCAATCGTCACCNACCGACATATTCATCAATGCCGTAGCAAAACCTTTAGTTGTAGAGGATACGACCATCTGTTTCGGCTCACTCGTCGAAGGATCCATAGTATAGTCTGAATACGACTTTTCAAAGACGAACCCTTCGGAATAACTCGTAGAAGGAAGCAGACGTCCGTAATAATGTACCAGCACGGTATCTTTGTATAACGGAGAATCCTCACCATCACCATTCTTCAGGACATTCACTATGATAACACTGTCGGAAGTCGATGACATAAACTCCTCATCCTGCGTGTATACAGGTATTATCTTCCATGAATCATCACCATTTGCTATCAGCGTCTCTACGCTGTCTCTCAGGTTACTGAAAAACTGCTTATTCTTATACTCCCAGTTAGGATACTCCTCTGCTGTAGTATCCTCGTTCTCACAAGAACCGAAGAATATCACCGCCGAGAAGATGGCGAATATGAAAAGAATCTGTCTTCTCATCTTACTGTAATTTTTTCAACAAGCTTGCGATGCTCACCTTATCCTCGATGATGCTATCCAGTTGGTCGATAGCCACACGCTCCTGNTCCATAGTATCACGGAAACGCAGTGTCACTGTATTATCTTTCAGACTGTCGTAGTCAACGGTGACGCAGTATGGTGTTCCCACCGCATCCTGNCGACGATATCTCTTTCCGATAGTATCCTTCTCATCGTAACTGGTGTTAAACTTAAATCTCAGTGAGTTGACAATCTCTCTTGCCTTCTCTGGCAGTCCGTCTTTCTTCACCAAAGGCAACACAGCCAATTTCACAGGAGCCAAGGCTGCAGGCAGACGTAATACCGTACGCGTCTCACCGTTCTCCAGTTTCTCCTCCTGATAGCTATGACAGATAACAGAGAGGAACATTCTGTCTACACCGATACTCGTCTCGATGACGTACGGTGTGTAGCTCTCGTTGGTCTGAGGATCGAAATATTTGATGCTCTTGCCTGAGAATTTCTCATGCTGAGAAAGGTCGAAATTAGTACGGGAATGTATACCCTCTACTTCCTTGAAACCGAAAGGCATCTTAAATTCGATATCCGTAGCAGCATTAGCATAATGTGCCAGTTTATCGTGGTCGTGGAAACGNTAGTTCTCAGCACCAAATCCCAGTGCCTGATGCCATGCCATACGTGTCTGTTTCCATTTCGGGAACCACTCCAGTTCCGTACCNGGTTTTACGAAGAACTGCATCTCCATCTGTTCGAANTCCCTCATACGGAAGATAAACTGACGNGCNACGATCTCGTTTCTGAANGCCTTACCTATCTGAGCGATACCGAAAGGAATCTTCATTCTACCCGTCTTCTGTACGTTGAGGTAGTTGACAAAGATACCCTGTGCCGTCTCNGGACGCAGATACACCTTCATCGAAGCATCGGCAGAAGCACCCATCTCCGTTGAGAACATCAGGTTGAACTGTCTTACGTCGGTCCAGTTTTTCGTTCCACTGATAGGGTCAACGATCTCCTCGTCTATTATTATCTGTTTCAGAGCCTCCAGATCCGGNCCCTGCATAGCAGCCTGATATCTCGCATGCAGGTCGTCTCTCTTCTTCTGGTTCTCCAATACTCTGGCATTGGTCTCACGGAACTGCTTCTCATCGAAGGCATCGCCGAATTTCTTTCTTGCTTTCTCTACCTCCTTAGCTATCTTCTCGTCATACTTTGCCATCTGATCCTCGATAAGGACATCAGCACGATAACGCTTCTTTGAATCCCTGTTATCTATGAGAGGGTCGTTGAAAGCATCCACATGACCTGAAGCCTTCCAGATAGTAGGATGCATGAATATCGCAGAGTCGATACCCACGATATTCTCATGTAGAAGAACCATACTCTTCCACCAGTATTCCTTGATATTATTCTTCAACTCCACTCCGTTCTGTCCATAATCATAGACAGCAGCTAAACCGTCATAGATTTCACTGCTAGGGAACACAAAACCGTATTCCTTGCAATGTGAGACGATTTTCTTAAATACATCTTCCTGTGCCATAATTGTAAATTTCAAATATGACTGCAAAGGTACAAAAAAAAAGGAAGATATCGGTCTTTTTGACGTATTTTATACCGTTAATTAGTAAATTTTCATTTTTCAGTCTGATTGGGATTCCAATTGACGAAAAAGACGTGTGTCTTGGCACGTGTTATGGCGGTATACAACCAATGGGCATAATCTGGGGTGAGCATCTCTTCTGTCATATAACCTTGGTCGATATACACATGTTCCCACTGTCCTCCCTGTGCCTTATGACAAGTTACGGCGTATGCAAATTTTATCTGTAGGGCATTATANTACTCGTTCTCCTTCAACAGACGCAGTTTCTCGGGTTTCCGCTTCCCCTCAAAATCCGCCATAACAGCNTGATACAGNGNNTCATTCTGTTCGCGGGTCAAAGCTGGCGCCTCTGATGTCAGAGTGGTCAAAAGGGTAGTGGCGGTAATCTCGTAATCATCGTAGTCGGGCAGGTATATGGTAACATCGGCAAAGAGGAANCCATATCTCTCGCGCATATTACGTACACGCTGTACCACACAACGGTCACCGTTGGCGAGAAACGACAGTGGACTGTCNTTTTCTGATGTCCAGAAATAGTTATTCTTGACAATCATCAGCATATCCTCGCCCGTAATTCCTTCCTCCCTACCCANAATCATATTCCTGATACCTTGGTTGTACCTGTTTGCACGTTTGTTGGACCGTGTCACGACGATAGTCTCATCCGTTCCTACACGATAGTAACTGTCTGAGATAGAGTCGATGAGTTCACTACCGCTTATCATCGACACGTCAGCAAAATCCTTAAAACGTATCTTNGGCAGGTTCGTCACGGCATCTCTGCTTATCATATCCCTTATCCTCGTGGCATTATACAGTATGCCCGACGAAGAAGCCTGTCGCACCACCTCGTTAAGGTCGGCCTCATACACTTTAAGGTCGTAGGTTTCGATAATATCCGATGATAAGGCTGGACTCTCCGTTTTGCCTACGGGAGGCAACTGTGCCGTATCTCCGATAAGGAGCAACCTACAGTCGTTACCGTCGTACACAAAACTTATAAGGTCATCGAGCAGTCNACCNGTNCCAAACAGCGAATCACCCATGCCGTCATCACCNATCATCGATGACTCATCNACCATAAAAAGGGTGTTGGAATAGTTGTTGGGAGCCAAAGAAAAAGCACCGAACATTTCACCCGCCTTNNNNTGNCNNTATATACGTCGGTGTATGGTAAACGCTGAATGTGACGAATACGTCTCAAAAACCTTTGCAGCACGTCCTGTAGGAGCCAATAGCACCATCTTATGATGGTGGGTGCGGAGGTATTTCACGATATGTGCTGCCAACGTTGTCTTACCTGTTCCCGCCGAGCCCCGTAATATCATCACACAGCGCGGATACTCGTCGTATAAAAACTGCGCAAAGGTCTTCAGCGCCGACGTCTGATCGTCGGTGTAACGAAAATTCCCTTTGCCTGTAGGAAAAGATCTATCGCTCATGTGTGATCCACCTAGTATAATTGACCGACAAAGTTACGAAAAAAAAGGTTTTTTGCACATAGATAGCAAAAAAAAATGTATCTTTGCATTTGTATGATTGACAGACAGACAGTAGACAGAATAATGAGTGCCGCGGATATCGTTGACGTGGTAAGAGACTTCGTGACGTTGAAGAAATCAGGCGTTAACTACAAGGGACTGTGTCCTTTCCACAACGAGCGCACACCATCGTTTATCGTCTCCCCAGTCGAGGGGCATCTGTCACTGTTTCTCCTGCGGGAAAGGCGGTAATGCCGTGAATTTCATCATGGAACATGAACAGATGACCTATCCCGAGGCNCTGAGGTGGTTGGCAAAGAAATACAACATCGAAATAAAAGAGAAAGAGCTCACACCGGAGGAACGACAGAAAGAGACGAAGAGAGAGAGTCTGTTTATCGTCAACGACTGGGCGGTAAAATATTTCGAGAACATACTACATAACGANGTNGACGGNAAGGCNGTNGGNATGGCATATTTCAGGTCGAGGGGATTCAGCGANGACATAATAGCGAANTTCCGACTGGGTTTCTGTACCTCAGGCAAAGACGCCATGACGAAGGCNGCCCTCGCCGAAGGNTATAANGCNGAATATCTACANGAAGCAGGTCTTTCCGTGAGACGTGANGACGGGAGCATGTACGACCGCTACAACGGACGCGTCATNTTCCCGTGGTTTAATCTCTCGGGCAGGGTATGCGCTTTCGGTGGACGACTGTTGAGCGCACAGACAAAGGGTGTGGCACAGAAATACGTCAACTCCCCCGACAGTGACATATACCATAAGGATCACGAGNTNTACGGACTTTANCANTCNAAGAAAGCGATAGTAAANGAAGACCGTGTCTTTATGGTCGANGGGTATACCGACGTGATATCCATGCACCAGTGTGGCATAGAAAACGTGGTGGCCAACTCGGGTACGGCCCTATCCGTACATCAGATACATATCCTGCATCGTTTCACNTCCAACATAACCCTTCTCTACGACGGNGATGAGGCGGGTATACATGCNGCCATGAGAGGTACGGATATGTTNCTGTCTGANGGTATGAACATNAAGGTACTGCTCTTCCCCGACAACGANGACCCCGACTCTTTCTCTCGTAAGCATACGGCAGAGGAGTTCAGGGAATACATAAACAACAACCAAAAAGATTTTATCACCTTTAANATCAACGTNCTTCTNGGCAACAATAACGACCCGATAAAAAGGAGCGAGGCTATCAACAACATCGTAAAATCGATAAGTGTGATACCCGACCCGATAACACGTGCCACCTATCTACAGGAATGTTCCATGTTGACAGGTATCAAGGAACAGACTCTCATCATCACCATGAACAGANTTATCCATAAAGATAAAGAANATGAGAGGAAAAGACAGGAGAGGGAAAGAGAGAGGGCTGAAAGCGAACCTGTGACAACAGAGGTAAGCAAGCCTGACACTACGACGAACACTGTTGTTGAGAAAGACGACAACCCTATCGAAACACTGTTGCTTCAGATGATAATACGNCATGGAGACCAGCACGAATGTCGCGTAATAGGAGACGATGGACTAGAATACAATTTCACCGTGGCTCAGTATGTAATGACGTACATGAAGTCCAACGACCTCGAATTCTCCTCCGATCTGTACAACAGGATATTACTCGAGGCGGTGGAGCACTCAGGTATGGACGGTTTTACCGCCAGTACCTATTTTATCAATCATCCAGATTTCGAGGTATCCACGTTGGCATCAAAACTGATGCAGGAACAGTATCAGCTCAACATCACGTTACCTAACGTTCATACTGTGAGCATAAAAGACCAAGTAGACCATCTGTTGGCNGANCTGACGCTCAACGGACTGGATAAGCATATCCTAGACCTAAAAAGGGAGATGGCNGCAGCGGGNAACGATATAAGCAGGAAGATGGAGGTCATGAAAGAGATAGGAGAGCTACAGAAAGAAAGGAACATCTTCGCAAAACAGGTAGGCAGAACAAACCGCATAGTCAAAAACGGATGAGCGTATTATGGAACATAATCGTCTTCNGCTACTGTCTCTTGGCNTTGGCAGCGATAGTAGCGGAACTGAAAGACAACAACCAACCGTCGAAAACCGTCTCGTGGTTGTTCGTGATTATCGTCATACCTGTCATCGGCATACTCCTTTGGTATTTCTTCGGACAGAATATCCGACGACAGTGGATCGTCAACCGACGNCAACTGAAGAAGTTGGCGAGGNTAGAGACGATAAAATATTTTGAACAGACCAACATCACCGTTCCCAAGCCCTACGACAACCTAGTTAAATTCTTTACCAGTGAGAACAGGGCNATGCCNTTCTTCAACAACGAGGTGACGGCACATCTCGANGGATACGGATTCTTCCTCGCCCTGTTGGAGGCCATAGGCAGNGCNNAACATCATATACATATTATCAGTTTNATCTTCGACGACGACCCCTTAGGNAAACTNATTAGAGATGCGCTAATAGACAAGGCTCGTCAGGGTGTTTCAATAAGGATAATATACGATGATATGGGATCATGGAANACNAAAGATCGTTTCTTTGAGGTCATGAGAAAAGAAGGTATCGAGGTNCAACCGTTCCTGCCCGTACATTTCCCTATACTTACNAGTAAGGCCAACTACCGCAACCACAAGAAACTTATNGTNNTCGACGGAAAAGAAGGNTTTATCGGAGGNATGAATATCGCGTTGAGATATATAAAGGGTATCGACGAGAGCGGTATCTGGAGAGACACGCAACTGCAACTGAGGGGCAATATCGTGTATGCCATGCAACGCATNTTCCTCATCGACTGGCATTTNGTGACCCAATCGGCTATCAGCGATGCCTCCTACTACCCTAAGATGGACAGTTCGCTTACCGATGCCAACCTCTTAGCGCAGGTAGTGACGAGCGGTCCCAACAAGGAGACGCCGGAGATAGAATACGGTTACCTGAAGATAATAAACAGTGCCAGCAAATACATATATATAGAAACGCCCTATTTCATTCCGCCCGAAAACATGATGAAAGCCCTGATAGTGGCGGTTGAATCAGGTGTGGATGTACGTATTATGACATCGTTGCACAGTGATTCGAAGATCATCGATTGGGTAAGCTATTCCTATCTCCGGGAGATGCACGAGCATAACATAAAGGTATATCTGTATCAGGAAGGATTCCTGCACAGTAAGATGCTTATCTGTGACGATGAANTAGTAAGTTGCGGCTCCGCCAACTTTGANTTNCGCAGTTTCGAGAAGAATTTTGAGGCCAACGTCTTTATGTANGGNGAGACGATNACNANTACCTTCAAACATATCTTCAACAGCGACCTGAAGAAATGTCTCCCCGCAAATAAGGTCACCCAACTCACCCACCCTACGATGATAGTAAGACTCCGTAATTCCATCATCCGNCTGGTNTCACCNTTGTTATNACNTNAGGNCNNTNGTCTTACGCATAATGCAACTTTATCACCAGAAAAGTTTTACATAAAATCTGAATATTCCTATTTTTTCGTCATATTGTTACTCTTTTAGCACAAAAATGTGTACCTTTGCAGTCCCAAAACAAAGATATACAATATGAGTCAACACGGACACCCCAAGGGGTTATATTTGCTTTTTGTCACAGAGATGGCAGAGCGCTTCAGTTACTACGGTATGAGAAGTATCTTTACTCTTTATCTCATNGCCGCACTTTTTTCAAAAGAGTATTCATCACAGATTTACGGTAGTTTTACGGGACTAGTATACCTCACCCCGCTGTTGGGAGGATATATAGCCGACAGATATTGGGGCAATCGCCGTTCTATCATCTTCGGTGGTTTGGTAATGGCAATAGGTCATTTCTTCTTAGCTGCCAGTGCAGGGTTCGTGAAACAGTCTATCTTCTCCTCTCCTGTTATGGGAGGTACCGTAGACCCCAACGTAGATAACAGTCTTTCGATAATACTGATGTTTATCGGACTGGCTTTCCTTATTTTCGGTAACGGATTCTTCAANCCCAATATCTCTACCATGGTAGGTGACCTTTACGAGCCTACCGANCACAGAAAAGATTCTGCGTTCACCATATTCTATATGGGAATCAANGTCGGCGCGTTTATCGCACCGTTNATCTGCGGTACGTTNGGTAATGGTGACTGGAGTAACCCGAAAGCCTTTATGTGGGGATTCCTNTGTGCAGGATGTGCCATGATATTAAGCGTNATCATCTTCGTNCTNCTGAAAAACAAATACTTGGTAACACCAGATGGAAAAGAGATAGGNTATGCTCCTTCTAAAGATGAGGTACACCATGTACACGATGTAGAGGAGACCAAGAGCGATGAACCGGAGGTACACAACAGTCCGTTNAGANTNGTNATATCTGCACTCCTGTGTATCGGTCTNTTTGTCGTCTTCGCCCATAACCCCGAGTCGTTCAACGACTANATCTCTGCNGCCGTATATGCATTAGGTATCACCGTGCCCATCTTCATCATCACCGACAAGACGCTTACCAAAGATGAGATGAGTCGAATCGGAGTGATATATATCATAGCCGTGTTCGTGATATTCTTCTGGAGTGCTTTCGAGCAGGCAGGTACTGCACTCACCTATTTCGCAGAGGAACAGACAGACAGAACGATACTGTTGCCCGGCATGTCAAGCGAATGGACCATGCCTACCAGTTGGTTNCAGTCTGTAAACCCGATCTTCGTGGTAACCTTTGCCCCTGTCTTCGCTAAGATATGGGAGGTATTGGGAAGAAAAGGNAAGGAGCCNGCTTCGCCNGTGAAACAAGCTATCGGTATTGGATTCCTTGCTATATCATACCTAATGATTGCGATAGTAACAAGNAGCATCACCGGTCCTCACGACAAGATCAACATGTTTTGGCTTATAGCATTATATGGTATCATGACCTTCGGTGAGCTCAGTCTTTCACCTATCGGTCTGTCAATGGTCAACAAGCTCTCTCCTGCCCGTCTGGCATCCCTTCTTATGGGAGTATGGTTTATGAGTAATGCTATCTCTAATATCTTGGCAGGATATTTTGCTACGTTATATCCCGAGCCNGGGAAAGANCCGAAAGTATTCTTAGGATTCCAGGTAGCTACGATATCNGANTTCTTTACCATCTTCGTGGTAATGGCAGGAGCATCATCGATAATACTGCTCTGTCTCTGTCCTACGATAAAGAAGATGATGAAAGGAATAGAATAANATTTCTGCAATATGCAGAAATTTTATTAGTTGATAGTTGATAATTAAGCGAAAACTANAAATAAATGTAAAACAGAAGGCCTTCGTTAAAACAAATGTTAAAACNGAGGCCTTTTNNGTACCTATTTGTAGGTACAACCAAAATAATTATTACCTTTGCACATAACAACAAGTAGGTATTACATATACCGAATGGATTAGAATTAGTATTAACATTTTAAATTATTGAGTTATGGCTTACGTTATTGGTGATGATTGTATCGCATGTGGTACATGTATTGATGAGTGTCCAGCAGGAGCAATTTCTGAGGGCGAGAAGTATTCTATCAATCCAGACGCTTGCACAGAGTGCGGAACATGCGCTTCTGTATGTCCTTCTGAGGCAATCAGTCTTCCAGAGTAATAAAAAGACAGTAGAATAGACAAGTCGGGTCTTCGGATCCGACTTTTTTTTGTTTAGTTAGAGGTGTAGTACAAAAGTGGAAGTGAAAACCTACCAAAAGTGGAAGTAAGAATCTGCCAAAAGTGGAAGTGAAAACTTACCAAAAGTAGAAGTGAAAATCTGCCAAAAGTGGAAATGGGCTCCAAAAAATTTGTATTTTTCTTTNTTTTATTGTAATTTTGCAAGAAAATAGACAAAGACATGAAGTATAGAGAACGCATAGCGGACAGGTTACTTACTAGAAAGTTGCGAGGAAAGGGAGCTGTTTTGGTTCAGGGTGCAAAATGGTGTGGAAAGACTACAACAGCAGAGCAACAAGCTAAAAGTGTTATTTATATGGACGATCCAGAGAAGAAAAGCACCTATCTTCGTATGGCAGAGATTAATATGAAAGGCTTACTGGAAGGAGCTACACCTCATCTTATAGACGAATGGCAGTTAGCGCCTCAAATATGGGATGCTGTTCGTTTTGAAGTCGACCATAGAGAGGGTATGGGGCAGTTTATATTAACAGGTAGTGCAGTCCCCGTTGATTTGGACAAGATTTCTCATAGTGGGATAGGACGTTTTACTAGACTAACGATGCGTCCGATGAGTTTGTGGGAGAGTGGAGACTCGACAGGAACAGTAAGTNTCACAGATTTGTTTCAAGGGAATAAACAGATAGAAGGATACACAGAGCAGAATTTGGAGGATGTTGCATATCTTATTTGTCGAGGAGGGTGGCCTGATACATTGAAAATGGATAAGGACGTAGCACTTGATCAGGCAAAAGATTATGTCGATGGTGTCGCGGAAAGTGATATTTCACGCGTTGATGGCACACAGAGAAATCCAGAGGTCGCCCGTCGACTTTTACGTTCGTATGCTCGTCATCAAGCTTCTCAAGCAACGATAGGAACTATCAAAGCAGATATGACAGCAAATGGTTCGTTCGAAATCAGTGACAAGACAGTGATGCAATATATTAATGCGCTTGAACAAATTTTTGTTATCGAGGATGCAAAAGCGTGGAATCCTAATCTAAGAAGTAAAACGGCTGTAAGAACGTCTAACACAAGATATTTTGTTGACCCATCAATCGCAGCAGCAGCCCTAGGTTTCAATCCTTCTGACTTAATCAACGATTTAGAAACTATGGGACTGATGTTTGAGACCTTATGCATGAGAGACCTTAGGATATATGCAGAAGCGTTAGATGGACAGGTCTATCACTATCGGGATAGAAATGGTCTGGAGTGTGATGCTGTAATACATCTTAGAAACGGGTCTTATGGATTGATTGAATTTAAATTAGGAGGTGATACTCTGATAAAGGAAGGTGTAAAAAATCTGAAATCACTATCAAATATCATAGACATTACCAAGATGAAGTCTCCATCATTTAAGATGATTGTGACAGCTACTGGAAATTATGCATACCGTATCGATGATAACGACACCTTTGTGGTACCTATTGGTTGTTTGAAGTTATAAAGCCAGATTTCAGTGTTATACATTTTCCCATCAGTAGCGCGCATTTTCAGTTGACTACAATTGTAGTCAACTCACTGCCCTCCCTTTTTAATCTGGTTTTGAGTACGCTCCAATATTTTCTAGGGTTAGGACTATCGGTTAATATTCCCACTACATCGACAATAGAGAAGTACCACTCTTCTTGTTCTTCGTCCCATACTGTGCGGACTTTTCTGTCTTCAAATAGTTTGATTGTTTCTTTTTGACCCATATTATGTATTTTTCACGACGCAAATATAGAGATTCTTTTTGAAAATTCAACTAAGTATTGAATTATCAAACCTCAACTATCTTAATAAGCTCCTGGCCCTTCATCTGCACCGCTATCAGATGAAGGGTAGTATTGCCGCACTGACGTAAGGTATTCTCATCGGAAGCGTATTTTTTAAGTTGTTTTACTGCTTCCTCCCACTGCTGTGCTGCCTCTGTATCAGTAGCAGTGGTCTTTAGGTATTTCAGTTCGATGATATA
>Ga0065708_1000043_pt1 | contig 36619 bp, 20 predicted proteins | sample Hoacrofraction12_2_FD_59095 | JGI IMG/M metagenome (GOLD analysis project Ga0065708, IMG submission 59095) | Hoatzin crop microbial communities from Cojedes, Venezuela, sample from fiber fraction 12 v1 | ecosystem: Host-associated > Birds > Digestive system > Esophagus > Crop | place: Venezuela... | reverse complement strand
GATTTCATTTTCTTTGACCATTTCAATATAAAGTTGCGGTCAACCTGGTCAAAAGAAACGCTGTCTCCCATATCCTTCTCAAACCTACGTTTTACGTCAGCGTGGCTTCTGGCCGTCCCAGCCTTGCCTTCATCCTTTTTGTCTTGAATATACTTTTCCCAGATGGAATAGATTGTCCGTCCATCATCTTTCTTGCCACTAAAAACATCTTGGAGCTTCTTTAGGGAGAAACGATCCTCTTCTATAAGTTGGTTGACAATCGTTTCAACTTTACTCATCAAAGACTTTAATTCTTTGCGCTCAGTTGCTTTTTTGTTACGTCCAAGTTTTTCACATAGACACAAATCCATCCATTCATCCATTGTGAATTGTTTTCCGATGTTAAGATATGTCTTCTTTCCATCAAAGGCGACTCTCACAACAACAGGAATCGTAGCATCATCTTCTGGACTGATGTGTCGCGTATCAATGGTCAATGTCCCATACACCGTGCCATTTGAAGATTTGAATTTTGCAAGGCTCATTTCGCCTCTTTTTGTATATGTCTTTACCATATTTTTTGTATTTACGGAACTTCAAACTCTCAGAAATCCCTATTTATCGGCGTTTTGCTATTCGATTTAGGGAACTTCAAGGGAACTTCGTGGGTGAAAACTGGTGCAAATTTACGAAATTTATTTCATACAACAAATAGTGTAACTCGTTTATTTTCAACGATTTTATATTTTTAGCAATTTCACGAAATTGTGCTTGTTTTGACTGTTAATCAGGGGGTCGTTGGTTCAAGCCCATCCTGAAGCGCTTTGAAAAACAGGAAGTTACGAAAATTCGTTAACTTCCTGATTTTTTTGTGTGCAAACGCAGCACAAATAAGTTTGGACTTTACGTCTTTATAAAAGCAGTGCGATACAATAGAACGTTTTCTTGTAAGATTTCCTTTTTCAACTAATCGCTTCTTGAATGGTATTGACCAAAATTTCGACTGTAACGACTGAGTTTGTCGGCAATCTCTTGATTGGCAAATTATATCTCTCAAGGATTGCGTCTTTCATCCTATCGCGAAATTGTTGTACTTCTGTGTTATGATATTTCCAACCATCGACTTCGATGCATAACAAAGGGTTCTTTGTGATGGTATTGTATAAAAGGAAATCAACGTGCGACAGAGAACTTTCAACGAAGTTCCTTTCTTCATCCGATAATAGACTCTTATCGGTTATCAAACGCGAAAGAGGATAATGAGAAATGACTTGAATATTTTTAAAATTGCCTTGCTCTATTGCCTTATTGAGTGCAGAAAAAATAATATTTTCAGATAATTCGTCAGAAATAGAACCTTGTTCACGCTCGAACTTCAGTCGTTCTTGTGTATATTGACTGTAAAGAATGTCGAAAACCGACTGCAGTTTGCTTTCTTTTACATCAAAATTATTATAACCGATATAGCCAATCAGCTGTGCAAGAAGGCTTTCCTTCGGAATTTCATTACCCGTTGCAACAATGCAAAGTTTACTTTTGGCGCGGGAAATCGCCACATTCAAAAGATTGGCGTCGTCAGAAAAAGATGTAGGTTGATTATCCACCATACTCATGATAATGGCATCGCATTCTCGACCTTGATATTTATGAACCGTACTCGCGATGTTTTGATTCATTTGTTTATTGATTTCTTCTGTCTGGTCGCGATAAGGAGAAATGATTCCTACCGACTTTTCATCCGCTAACACAGGCATTACTTCCTCGCGAATAACGTCTATCTCTCTCTGATTAACATGTCCGCGCGCATGATTGCCTTGAATGGTTCGAAAAACGGTTAAAGTATCTGGCTCGTTACGGTCTTCGGTCATCGTAATCAGTTCGCCATCATAGAACATCTTATTGCAAAATTCTATGATTTTAGGATGACAACGATAGTGTTCTCTAAGTAATGTAGATGGCGCATCATGAAATACGCGATTGCAAGAACTCAAAAAACTATTTTTGCTAATGCAATAATCTTCGTTTATGCCGTATTGTTTTTCTAAATCTTCAATAACCATCAACGTTTTTCCGTCAATCACATTTGGCAACTGCTTATCATCACCCACAATTACTGCATTTTCAGCACAAGAAAGTGCCAAAGCACCTGTCGCAATATCCACTTGCGATGCCTCGTCCATAATGACATAATCGAAAACCATGTCTTTTGAAATACAACTTTTCGCAGAATAAGTTGTACTTAACACCACGGGATATTCCTCTAAAAACTGTTCAGATTTTTGTTTGATGGTATCGCGCTCAAAAATTGTGCGTTCTTTCTTATATTTAGATGCAATTTCCGACTTTAAATAGACCAAAGATTGTTGCTGTAGCGTTTGGACACATTCTTTTATATTATGCGTTTTCAGAAAATCTTCGCACACCGCCATTTCAGTTTCAATTTCTGCCTTTCGAGAACGATAATAGGCAGTTTCCATGAGTTGAATAGCGTGCGGATTTTTAATGATTCCCAATATGCTAAAACCTAAACTGAAACTCCATTTCATTCGAGAATGAAACGAAAGTTTCTTTTCTTTTTCCGCTAAATTTTGGAGTTGCAACATCAACTTCATGAGTTTTTTCGATGGTTTTGCTGCGAGCCAAGACAAATCATCGGTTGTCGAATCTTGTTGTATATCATCGTATTTTTGTTCTGTAAGCAATGCCGCGTATTCTGCTTTTAATGACGCCAACCGAGTCTGTTTATCAAATCCTTCGCTCGCTATTTTCAGATTCTCATCCACCAATTTCCTCACCTGAGATTCATTCTCTAATTCCCAGTCGGACATATCTGGAAGTTTGGGTTGGTTTTCTATAAATTGCGTTCTATTCTCTACACTTCCCAATTTCGCTACAATAAAACCTAATCCAACCTTTTCCGAAGAAAGTTTCTCGGCAATGTTATCCACAGCAGAGTTGTTGTTCGACACAACGAGTATCGTTTTGCCTCTCAACAATAGGTTTGAAATAATATTCAGAATGGTTTGTGTTTTTCCAGTGCCAGGAGGTCCTTGAATAATGCTCACTTGGTTACTCAGCGCTTGCTCAACCGCTTGTTTTTGACTCCCATTACAGCCAAAAGGATAGTAAACGAGAGATGGTTTCCTAATGGATGCGCCATAACTTTTGCCTTGCAAATAAAGCGCAAGAGGCGTGGTGTCGCGTTTAACGTCGATTAGATTATACTGCAACTGCAAGATATTGAGCGGCTCGTCTTTATCTACATGTAGCAATAGACCTGTTTCTGATACAAAATGGTTCAAAAAATTCCACAAATTCGGATTTTCGGCATGGATGCTTGTGCGCGACAAATGTACTTCATAATCAAAAAGATTTTCGTAATAGCCATTCCGATAGGTAACTCGCCAAAATGTATAGTTTTCATCGCTAAATTTCAGAACTTCTTCAGGGTCGTTGATATGTTTCTTCCTGACATACAATCCGCGTCCTTCTAAATCAATTTTCTCTGGATTCCCTTTGTAGAAAATTCGATTTCTTCTGTAATCGTATTCTGCGCCGCTATTAAATTTAATGCGGTAGAACCCATTCTTAAATTGGATGCTCGCAACATGCTCTGTAATAAACGGCTTCTCATTCTGCTGCTGAAAATCAACTATCATGTATTTTTGTGAATCCATCGGCAGTTAATTTAAGATTGAGATGTCAATTTTCTATACTTCGTTTATATAAAAATTGGCTAAATAATGTGTAATAAAATATTTTGAAAACTCTATTTGCAAAACTAACAAATTTGCGCTAATTAGGCGATTGAATTGCATAAAAAAATTCTGGCACGCGAAAAGTGTTAAAAAAGAGTGTTAAATCGGCGTGTAAAAGATTGTTAAAAATGTTAAGTTTTATTTGTTAAAATTTTATTTCACGCGAAAAAAAAGTGCATTTTTTTTGATTTTTTTCGGGGTCTCGTGCAACTTCCCGACAGAAAACGGCCGTTTTTGAGTCGTAAATGGGCACAATAAATTTCTAAAGCGCCAGGAAATTTTTCTAAAGTGCCGAGTAATATTTTTTAACAAATGACTTTTTGAGAAAATTGGGGGTCAAAAACTTCGACTTTTTTGCGAAAAATGACGAAAAAAGCGTATATTTTTTGCATAAATCTATCAAATTAACATTTTTAACAATTCAACGCCATCAAAAAACGTCATTTTTCGGTCAAAATTTGTGCATTAGAAATTGGTCGGTCAAGTGTGAACGGATGTTAAATCAAATGTTAAATTGTCAAGATTTCGGACGGTTAAATTCTGTAAAGTTTTCTTAATTTTCTATTTCGCTTGTAACGTTTTTTCAACGCACAGCAACAAAAAAGAGCACCCTGCTCAATTCGATTGAATTGTGGCAGGGCGCTCCCAAATATAAAGCGCTATGTAAAAGCGAAGTGATGGATTATTGCTCGAATGCTTTGAATCCTTGCAGCGAGCAGTAATACGAGTACGACATAGCGAAGGTTACCGTAATCTTAAGATAACGACACTTCATTGCGCCATAGAAATCTACCCAAGCGTAACCATCGCCATCGGTGTAGATCTCGTCGCTCTCGAGTGCTCCAAGGTCAGTCCAGTTTGCACCGTCGCTTGAAATGCTAACGCTGATGTACTGCAATGGGTACCAAGATGCGTACATTCCCTTGATAGCGAAACCAGTTATATTCTTCACTTCTTGCATATCAAGTGTGAAGGTAGAGGTTTGCGATCCGAGTGAGTAGCGACGAGACCATGATGAACCTGAGAACAAGCTCTGGAAGCCTGTTGGGTCAGAAGTCCACGTTGAGTAGTCACTGATTTCTGTGCCAAGCATTTCGTTAGCTGTACCATTTGGACGGATAGATTTCTCGGTTACGAGCAGAACGATGTAGCGTACGTTCAAATCGCGTGCAGGCTGATAATTGCTTTGGTCGGTACTTGCAACTACGACAGGGATTACGTAACCGCTCTTGTCGTTCAGCAACTCTGCAGCTTGGTCTGTAAATTCAACATAAGCTGTATCGACAGATGCTGTTGTGTCTGCGAGAATGGTCAACGATGATTTGCTAAGTGTAACAGCACCAGATGGAACTGCTTTATAGCTTGTTCCGTTTGCTTCGTTGTATTTTTCAACATAGCTTTCGTCGAGAGCGAGCGTTACATGCAGGTCGGTTGTAGGCGCCTTTGTGGTGCGAACAGTCAGCGGAGCGCTCAGACTCGTCATTGTGCCGACAGGAGTAACAACGACTGCACCATTCAGATCGACTGTTGCGTTGGTTTGATAAACGCGTTCGTGGTCGATACCGTAAACATCGTAGTTGTCGTCATCGTCAGAACAGCTTGTCAGGAGTGCTGCTGAAAACAGCAGCGCTCCGAATAGCATAAATATATTCTTTATCTTCATAATTGTAATCGTTTAAAGAATGAATTAGATTAGTATGGGCACTTGTGATTTTCAACCCACTTAGCAGTTCCGCTTGGAACAGCGTCATATCCGTGACCAGTGTAGTCGCGTACGGTTCCATTTGGTTGCAAATCGTCGCCGCTGAAGCGCCAATAAGCAACGAGTCCAGGAGTTGTAGGATCAACGTAGCAGATATTCTCTTCGAGTTCGCCTTGCGTACGAGCTACACTCCATACACGGAATTCGCTAACTGAACCATTGAGCAGACGTGAGCCTGCAGACATACCGATAGCGTACGGGCCAATAGAATTAGGAGCAGAGCTGAGGTAACCCCAAGCAAGCGTTACAGTTCCTGTTGCGCTAACTGGGTCGTCAACTTGCTTACCATCGATGTAAAGGGTAATGTTCGATCCGTTGTAAACGATTGCGAAGTGATACCATTTACCAGTTTGGAAGTGCATAGAATAGGTAACAGGGTGTTTTTGTCCACCATTGTTAGGATCGTCCCACTGTCCACCAGTGATACCACCAGCGAGCTGGAGCTGATCTTTGTCGCAACTTACGTCACCAAAACGCAGCAAGAAATTCTCTTCCAGACCCATCAGCGTTGAGATGTATGGGCTTGCAGATTGGAACCTGTTGACATAAACTTTACACTCCATAGTCAGTTGCTCGAAGTGACCAACATCCTCGTTCAGACGGAACTTAGGAACGGTGTAATATGTACCGCTGATGTCAGCAACCTGTGTAGTGATGATAGGAACGAAAACGATGTAAGCGGTAGATGCTGATTCGAGAGTTTTGCCATCGCTTTGCAGCTTAACAGGGAGGCAGTAGTTCTTTCCTTCTTCGAACTTTGTAGGATCAAGGATTGAGACTTTAGCCTGTGTTGACATAAACTGACCAGCTTCGATTGTTACGTTAGGATTTTCGAGTGCATAAGCTCCTGAAGGAGGCATGATGAATGCTTTGCCAGTTGACTCGTTGTATGCGTCGAGCAGTTCGGGAGCTTCAACGAATGTACAATTAACCGACTGATCTACCTTTGCTGTAGAAGAAGCGGTAAGACCCATGCTTGTGATGCCTTCGAATGGCATGCGGATACTGTTAGCGTCGAGCGTACCAGTGATGTAGATTACATCGCTGTAGTCGCCATTGCTGTCCTTACATGCACTTACGAAGATGGTAAGCAGGGCAATCAGGATAATATGAATCTTTTTCATAGTCATAGTTTTTATGTCGAATTAATAGATAGCTGGGTTCTGGATTTGGATTCCGTGACGGAAGTATGCGTAGTTGTTGCATCCCCAACCAGTGTTAGCATAGTCGCGGTGCATATAGAATGCGCCGAAACCACCCTTACGTCCTGATGATGGCTGATAAGAAGCATAATTCAGGAGTTGTCCGCAACCATTTTTCCATGTATCACCCACATTCTCGGTGTAAACGACTTTTTCGATAGGGCAAGAGTTGAAAGGTTTGCGTCCAGCACTACCACCGTAAGTTTGGTTTACGTACCAGTTGGTGTAAGGTTCTGTGTTTGCAGATGGTGCTTGACCATAATAGTCGATGCAGAGGAGCTTGTCAGGATTTTCTGACATTGGTCCAACATACTTACCAAGGTATTCAACGAGATAATCAAAGTAGTTTCCGATTGGGTCGCCTTCAGGTTCGAAGTCGAGGTCAACGCCATCGAGATCGTTCTCGAATACAGGGCGCAACAGATAGTCACCAAATTGTTCTACTGCTTTGAGACGTTCTTCTTGTGTTGTAGCATTTTTCCATGTTACATAGAAGTCGTAGTTGTCATTGAATGCCAAAATACGCATAATAGTAGGCACAACAAGTTTTATACCCTTAGTTTGCTGAACGAAACGCATTTCTTTAGCAACTTCAGGATTGTAGAATGTGTTTACTTTTGTTGAGTCATCTGAAGGAATACCACCCCAGAGTGAACAGATGTCAAGGCTATCGGGAAGTCCGAGGAAGCGAATCGCCATTGAATGCGACTGCGTGTAGTCAGCGAACCATCCCCAAGCGATGCTGTGATCGCTTGCCTTATAGTCGCGGAGGTTTTGATAATAAAGGTCTTCGTATGTGTACGGATCCTGAATTACCACTGCCTCATCGTCAGTGTCGCAAGCTACGAAGAGCGCACTGAGGATAAATATTGGCAATATATATTTGAAGATTTTCATACTATATATTAATTAATGTGTATTAATGACTTTTTTTATCCCACCAAAGTTGTGTGCCGCCAGTGTCTGCTCCTCCGAGGAGAGAAACAGCTGCATTCACATTTTCGGTGTTGCGTTCATACTCTGTGGTTGGGAATTTGAGACGACGGATTTGGATATCTGTGTCAACAGTGCCACCACTTTGGTTTGATGCAACGGTAAAGAGTTTTGGATAGTTGGTGCGACGGAATTCGCTCCAAGCTTCTTGTCCGTCAGGATAGATTGCAATCCATTTCTGAGTGATGATGCGCTCGAGTTTCTTTTCGAAGCTGTCGCTGTCACTCCACTTGATAGTAATCGTTCCTACTGCAGAAGCAGAGTAGTTGTTCCAACCACCACTTGGATCGGTGTAGTCAGCAGGTTTTGACGTGCTGTTGTTGATGTAGTTGCTTACGTTAGAAGCGCCACGCTCTGCGAAAGAAACGGTAATACCTTGTTCGTAGAGTTCTTGTGCTGTTCCGCTACCGATACCCCAACGCAATGCTGCCTCAGCTTGCAAGAAATAGCTTTCTGCTGCGCTCATCCAAGGCATGTCGTCGCCTGATTGGATGGTTGGGCATGATGCGAGAGAAGTATAGGTTGACTTCATGTTGCCTTGGATGCCAGGATAAACACCGTGGATGTCGCCATCAGAAGCGGTAGCCCACATGAGGCTCATACGAGGATCGTTGTATCCTTTCAGATAGCTTTCGAATGAAGCGCAAAGGCGGCTATCATTGAAGCTGCTGCATACTTCCCAGATTGGGTTCAAGAAGCTCAGACCGCTGCCTTGATGTACAGCAGCAGCGTCGCCTGCAGATGCCATCAAACCAACTTGGTTGTTCAGCGCTGCTTGAGCTTGCTCTTTTGCCAGACTTTCGTTAGCGTAAACTACGCGGAGAGCGAGACGCAGACGAAGTGTGTTAGCAAATTTAATCCAGTTTTCAACGTTTCCGCTGTAAACGTAGTCGTAGTCAGCCAAAATCTTTGAAGATGTGTCGGCATTGTAGTAGTTTGTCAGCACTGTGATTGCGTCTCCAAGTTCTTGGAAGAATGTTTTGTAAACAGTTTCTTGTGAATCGTACGCAACTTTGAGTGAACCACCGAATTGTGTGTAAGGAATAGGACCGTACATATCGGTGATGCGTGACATACCAAATACTTTGATTACTGTAGCGAGTGCATAAACGGCAGGAGTTTCAGTCTCGGCAGCTTGTTTGATAGAGTACCAAGGTTGCATGATGTCGGTATATGCATCGTTGAAAGCAGCGTTATACCATCCCTGATAGAGATTGTAGTGTGCGTTGTGTGTAGAAGCGTAAGAATATTGACCGATGTTTGAGAAGTAACCACCGTAGAGGTCGCCTGCAAGCATCTCGGTAATTTGATATTCACCGCCCTTATCAGTACCAACGATAAAGACGTTACGCAGCATCTGCTGGAAGTAAGCGCCTGTTTTCAGGTTATCGCGCTCCAGCATCTCATCGGTAGCTTCGTTTGGATTGATGTTCCAATCGTCGAAGTCGCCAGTGCATGATGCAAGCATAAGGCCTGCAAAGAGCATAAAAATATACTTATTCAGTTTCATGATTCGTCTTATATTAGAATTGAACTTTTACTGAGAAACCAATATTGCGCAGGCTTGGCATCATGAAGTAATCCATACCTGAGAAGTATGTGCCTGTGCTGGCTGTGAGTTCAGGATCGAACGGCGCTTTATTGTAGAACATAATCAAGTTACGTCCTGTGAAAGCAACGTTGAGTGCTTGAATCCAAGGTACCCATTTATTGATAGGCACGTCGTAGCCGAGTGAGAGTTCAGCAAGACGAACGTTGGTTGCTTTGTAAACATACCATGATCCAACGCTTGCACCTACTGTCTGATAGAATGCTTGTGCAGGAATGCGGTAACCGTTTACGAGAGCACCACCATTGTCGCGTGCGTCTGCTGTAGTCTTTGAAACACCGAATACATCCATCATTGCTTGCGTCATTGAAACAACGCGACCGCCAAAGCGTGCATTGATGAGGAATCCGAGATTGAATCCGTTCCAAGAGAAGTTGTTGCGCCAACCCATTGTATATTTCGGGTTAACGTTGCCTGCATATACATAGTTACCTTCGTCAACACCAGCAACGGTACGTGCGGTGTAGTCAACAACAACGTAACCGTGTTCGTCGGTCTTCAGTGTTGTTACATAAAGGTCGCCGATTGAACCACCTTCGGTCAGTTTGGTCTTAACGTTACCGAGTGAAAGAACGTCCATATCGGTTTCGTTTACCACTTCACCAGAAGGAAGTGTATAGTTGTGGAGCAGACTCTTAATCTTGTTGCGGTTGAGTGTGTAAGTCAAAGTTGAAGTCCAATCAACTGGTCCAAGAGGTTGGTGAACGCTGAGTGATGCTTCAATACCTTTATTATCTACGCGACCTGCGTTAACATAGATTGATGTGTAACCTGCAGTTGCTGACAATGAAGGATTAAACAGCTGATTGTAAGTCTTTGTTGAATAAAGGCTCAAGTTGAAAGTCAACTTATCGTTCCAGAAACTTGATTGCAAACCAACTTCCCACGCTTTGGTGCGCTCTGGTTGCAAGTCATCGTTTGGATAAGTTGAAGCAGTCGTTGGAGAACCATTTTCGAATGGATAAGTACGATAAGCAATGTAACGTGTAGGAGCGTTACCTACTTCACTGTATGATGCGCGAAGCTTCAAGAAACTCAGGACATCGCTCTTCAAACCAGGAATCATCTCGGTAAGAATGGCACTTACACCGATTGATGGGTAGAAGATTGAAGTATATTTCGTGTGAGCCAATGCTGAACTCCAGTCATTACGTGCAGTAAGGTCGAGATAGAGCATGCTCTTCCAACCAATCTGTGCGGTAGCGAAGATCGCTTGTACTTGATCGTGATAGTCTTCCTGATTGCGTTTTGCGGTTGTCAGGTCGATTGCGTTCAGAGAGAATGCGTTTGCGGTGCTGTTGATGTTGCCACCGATTGTTGAATAATCGTAAACAACGTCTTTGATGCTGGTACCCAAGTTTGCGGTTACTGAGAAATCGCCGAAGTATTTGTCGTAACTCAAAATCAAGTCAGCGTAGATCTGACGAGTAGAAGCATTTGCTTTGTAGTAAGCACCATATTTCTGTGCGAAGATAGCATCGGTTGATGCACTGTATTTGCGCTCGTTCAAAGCAGAAGTGTGGTCAACTTTTGCACGACCGCTAATCTTCAATTCTTTTGTGATATCGAATGTCAAACCGCCACTGATGAGGAAACGATCTTTGTGGTTGACAAACATATCACGATTGATAATCCAATAAGGGTTCTGCATACCAAGACCCATATTTCCATAAGGCCAATATTGTGTCTTGAAGTTGCGTTCCTGATTGTAGTGCTCGTAAGCCATGAGCTTGTTGATGTCGTCTCCAGGAGGGAAGAGGTAGATTTCAACCAACGGGTTGAAGTACTGACCTTGTGACACCATGTTCTGCTCGCGGATGTTCATATACATACCGCTGAGGTCGAGGTGCATACGATCTTTCAAGAAGTCTGTCGTATTGCGGATAGCGAAGTTGTAACGAGCGAGTTTGTTGTTTTCAACAATTCCTTCTGCGTTTGTCGAAGCTGCCGATACGAAAGTCTGGCTGTGTTCTGAACCAACAGAAAGTGTAACCGAGTTTCCAACGTTGTAACCTGTCTGGAAGAAATCGAGTGGATCGTAACTGCTTGGTGAAGCAAGTTTAGATCCCCAGCTGTAGTAGCTTCCGCTTTCGTTGCCATAGGTATTTTGGAATTCTGGAGTAACGAATGGTGAGAAGAAACTGGTGTTGTTCGAGTATGTTACGCGAGCTTTACCAGGAGTACCCTTACGAGTGGTAATCAAAATCACACCATTGGCTGCCTCACTACCATAAAGTGCTGATGCAGCTGCACCACTGAGGACTGAAATGTTCTCAATGTCGTCTGGGTTGATCATAGATGCGCCATCACCTGACTGAGCCATACCTGTGTACATGTCTTCTGGCTGATCAGTGTAAAGAGATGGCATTGGAATACCGTCAACTACGTAGAGGGCGTTGTTGTTTCCGCTGATAGATTTAGCACCACGCATCACAACTTTAACACCACCACCGATACCAGATGAACTGCTGTTGATCTCAACACCAGCTACCTTACCAGCGAGTGAGTTCATGAAGTTGGCATCTTTAACGCCTGTGATGTCAGATGCGTTGATCTGCTGAACGTTGTACGAAAGTGCTTTTGCTTCTTTCTTGATACCGAGAGCGGTTACAACGACTTCGGTCAACATCTTCTCGTCTTGTGCCATGTTTACAGTAACATTGCTGCGGTTAGCTGCAAATTCCTGATTGGCATAGCCGAGATAAGAAACTTCAACGGTGCTTCCTTCGGGAGCATCGATTGCGAAGTTACCGTCGATGTCGGTTACGGCTGCGATGTTTGTGCCTTTTACTTTAACGGATGCACCAATAACTGGTTCGCCGTTCTCGTCAAGCACGGTTCCTTTCACTGTGCGTTTCTGCGCTGAGTTAGCCTGTTGTGACTGTGCAGCAGCGGCACGCTTGTGAATCGTAATCATTTTGCCGTCAATCTCATAGCCGAGATCGTTGCCAAGAACACGATTCAGCACCTCGCGAACGGGAGTAGCTTGGAATGTTGCTGTAACATTCTTCTGCGACACCTCATCCACTTTGTAGATTACTGACATCTTAGTCTGGCGCTCTACTTCCTTCAGCACGTTCTTGAGCGGCTCGTTGGTAAATGTTTTAGTTACCGTCTGAGCGCTAAGACCTAATGAACAGAAGAACAGAGCTGCAAAGACCAAGAGTCTCGTCCATCTCATTTGCTTTTGTTTCATAGTGTTTTTGTTAGAGTTAATAAATATTGTAAAAAGAGGTTTTCTTATCGATTAAGATAGATATCACGACCTTTGCGCACTACGTTCATCGGAACGATGCGGTTCAAGGCTTTCATCACGTCGTCGATGCTTTCTTCGTTTTGCAACGAAACGGCAAACTGTGTGCTGCGGAGCGTGTTGTCGGCGATGTGGATGCGAACATTATATTTGCGTGATAGGATTTTCGAGAGTTCATCCAGCGTGATGGCGTCGTAAGTTAGGCGACCTTCTGTCCAACTTTGTGCTTCGGTTTGCGTCTGACTCTTTTCCAGCAAACCGCTTTCCAAGTCTAATCGCACGCTTTCGCCTGGTTTCAACAGCAGTCTGTCGGCACTCGTTTGTATCTCTACCGAACCTTCTGCCAGCGTTGTCGTTACGTAACGATCGTCTTCGTAAGCGCTAACATCGAACTTTGTACCTTTTACGACCACGTCATATCCGCGCGTTTCTACTGTAAAAGGTGCGCCATCGTGCTTAGTTACTTCAAACCAACCCTCGCCTACCAACTCAACGCGGCGGTCTTTCTTGTCAAAAGATGTGCGATAGCGCAGCGTACTGCCTGCATTCAGTCTTACCTTGCTGCCATCAGGCAACAACACTTCGGATTGGCTTCCCGAAGGCGCTGTACAAGCAACCATATCGCCTTCTCTTTGCGAAGCAAAACGCAAAGCAGCGGTCGCAGAAAGCGTCAACAACAACAGCATAACAGCCACTGCTGCCAATTTCTGCCACAACGGCAAGAGCCGAACAACGCTCAGGATGGATGTGTTTTGTGATAAAGTTTTCAATGCCTCGTCTTGCGAAGCGCGTTCGATGTGCGACTGAAGCGCCAACCACGCGCGTTCCGTCGATTCATCGGCGTGCCACGCGCGCTGCCACTCGTCTTCCCACGCTTGGAAAGCCGAACGATTTTCAGCACTCGCGTCAATAAACAAACGCAACTGCTGCTCTTCATCGCGCGTGATGCGACCATCAAAATAGCGCATCGCCAACTCTTTCATCGATTGAGACATCAAAAAAAATAAAATAATTTTGGTTAGCTAACACTGACTAAACAACTAAAACCGCGAAACACCCAACACTTTTTGCAAAAAAAATGTATTTTTTTTAAGTTTTACGCCATTTTTCTCCTAAAAAGTCCCGTTTTCGAAGAAAAATAGGGCGTTTTTATTGCGGAAAGTTAAAAAATGTTTACATTTGCAGCAGAGATAGAGACCTAAACGACTGCGAATCTTGAAAAACTATACTAACACCGAATCGCTCGTTGACGATGTTCGTCGTGGCAAAACAGAAGCTTTCGAGTTTCTGTTCAAGACTTATTATCCTCGTTTGCGACTTTTCGCTTCTCACTTCTTGAACGATTTCGACGAAGCTGCCGATGTTGTGCAGGAAACGTTCATCAAAATGTGGGAACGTCGCGAACAACTGACGTATGTCTCGCTTTCGGCATTGCTTTTCACGATGGTTCGCAACGGTTGTCTCAATCGTTTGAAACACGAATTGGTGGCAAACGATTATCAGGTTGACTATCTGGCGCATCTGGCTGGCGATGAGCAACTCTATTACACCACGTTCCTCAACGAAGCCGACCATTCCCTTCTCGTAGAAGACCTCCGCAAGCAGGTAGAGCGTGTCTTGGCGACGCTGCCGCCACGCTCGAGCGAAATATTCAAGATGAGTCGCTACGAGGGAATGAAGAACAGAGAAATCGCGGAGCAGCTGCATATCTCCGTCAAGGTCGTAGAACGCCACATCAGTCGCGCACTTGCTGCCTTCAGAAAGCAGCGTGCCGCCTTCGTTCCACTCGAAAAATAAATCATCTCACTACACATTATATATTATTACGCGCGAGACAGTTTTGTTTCGCGCGCTTTTTTTGTGTGTTCGCGTGAGATAGCGATTTTTGTAAAGAGTTGTTAAATTAACACTGTTAATACATCTTAAAATGAATAAAAATTCACGCGAGACAAAAATTGAATTCTGGAAAGAAAAAACGTGATTTTTTGTCAGAATTGCACACGACAAAAAAGTGTGCAACGAAAAATCTTTACAAAAAACGCCGATTTTTTGCACAAATTCGCCCTTTTGTGCAATTTTTTCGCTCTATTTTTGAAAAAAGTCGCAAATTTTGCTTCCGAAAAAGGGTCGTTTTTCGATCAAAAACGACTGAGATATTTTTGAAAACGACTGGGAAATTTTTGAAAACGACTCGTTTTTGAAAAAAAGTCGCCAAAAACACCCTCAAAAAACTTGAGAATTTGGGCGCAAAAAAAAACTTTTGCCGAAAATTTTTCATTTTCGCGCGTTAACGAAACTTAAAAATGAATATTTATTCCACGTTTTGCATAAAATTTTTCACATGCTTTAACAATTTCNNAAAGCAATATGGAGATGCAAAACGATGGTTTAAGAAATTGANTGTTTGGTTTTCGTTAGCCAAAACGCTCTTTCCGCTTTCGGGAAGCGCTCGATGGCATAGCGGAGCGTCGTTCTGGGCATGTCGGGATGCGCTTCNATGAACGCGATNAGGCGGTTNCGGTCGTGTTTCCCAGCNTCGCGCAGCAACCAACCGTTGGCTTTGTGCATCAAGTCGTGTGGATGGTGGAGCAATCGCGCTGCAATGGCGAACNTATCGTCGAGNTCGCCANCGCGAACAAANGCAAGCGTNGCGACGATGGCAATGCGATTTTCCCACAAGTCNNTGCTTTCCGCCAACCGANACAGCACATCGCGCGGCTGATTCAGCAAGAACGNGCCCAAAATCTGTGGCGCGGAATTGTCAACCAAGTCCCAGTTGTTGATGAACGATGTGTTTGCCAAATAAAAATCAGCGATTTCGCGAGCGGTTTTTGCTTCTTTTTCGGATAAAAATCCCGATAAAATNGGCGATTTTTGACGTTTTAGCCTNTTCATTCGGTTGCCTAAAATCACAAGCGCGCACATCCGCTCCTCGTGCCATGCAGAATGCATCAGTCGCGTGACGGTTTGCCAATCCGCATCAGCATGTCGCTGCGCTATCTTGCGGATGTCGGGCATCGAAACNCCCAANAACCGATCCGCTTCCGCGTAGTCGCCNTTGCCCGTCTTATAGAAACGCAACATCGAAACACGCGTCTTTTCACTCGCAATTTGTCGCAATTCGCTCGTAATTTTCGTCATTTTGTAAGATTTTTTGCACAAAACACGCATTTTGTGCGTGTAAAAGTACGATTTTTCCGATTTCTTTGTTACTTTTACACGCAATTTTTCGATTAAAAACTACACAGAAACTATCAAACTTATATGAAAAANCTATTTACCTATACCCTTTTGCTTTTTGCTTTCTTGCTCACTGCACAGACAGTTAGCGCGCAAACAGCCCTTTANGGACGCCCAATCGGAGCATTTTGGGCAGGTNTGAAACCAGAAGGTACGCCTATTGGCTACCACACTTACCTCGTTATTCCAGCAGGTGTTGAAGTNACGTTCCCAAACCTTTCTTCTNACGGCAGCAGTTACTATTGGAATTATTATNTGACGNCNGGANCGAGCGCTGAAGCGACTTCAACCNNNGCCACAGCAACNGTAGATGACCTGACAATCACCTATCCTGAAAGTCTAAACGGCAAGAACGTGCTTGCNCCAGCAGTCTTTGCCGACGATAATTCNTATCAAATAGGTTATTATGGNTACTCGAAATCGACGCAATACGTNCATNTNGNNGANGGNGTGTACACAAACAGTTCTGGTACAGAGTTTTGGTTGTCCAATCATGCACCAAACGGTTCAGCAAAATGGCGTCGTTATCACGCAGCAGTTGACTCGATGTCGTTCAATAACGCGAACACCGTCACGTTCTGGGCTGGNAAGACAACATCATACACCGTTACTTCGATTGACGCNTTTGCAGAATATTTCCGTCAACCGTTGAAACCTTACGTTCTCGATGCAGTTAACGTGATGATTTTCATGNNAGACGATCAGAAAATNTCTGATTCAGGCGTTAATTTGGTTATCAAAAAAGCCAAAGCNAACNCNTCGACAGGCGCTTTGAGCGGCATTTCATCGACATTAGCCACTTGGACAGCCACCAGTAGCGANGTTACCGCNATCAGTGATGCACCATCGACAACCAGTACAGGCGTTTCGGGAACGTTTTATATGCTCTCNTTCAAATGCGCTGACGGCGAAGAATTGACGATTGATAGTCCAATTATCATGCAACTCTCGTTGGCAGATGGCGATACCGAGTCGAATTTCACCGTATGTCACTCCTATTACAACCGTAATCTTGGCGCNACCGACCACAGTAGTTATGTTTACATCAGCGGAACGAACTCNNNCGACGAAGCAGTCAGTGGAGTACGTTTGCAAGGCTATTGGTACAAATCGGCAGCCTTTAATACAGGAACGGCGCGCAACCACTATGTGCGCAGCTTCTGCTTCTATATGCACGCAAAGTATTGCGAGACGATNACGATTGGCGAAACGGGCTACGCAACGCTATACTATGGCAGCAAAAATCTGATTGTTCCGACAGGCGTTACGGCAACCGCTTACGTCGTTAACGATGGCGAGTTGAGCGAAGCAGCCGTTTACAACGCAGGNGACATCATTCCAGCAGGAACGGGCGTTGTGTTGTACGACGGAATCGAAGAATCGAAAGATTATTACTTCCAAATTACGAGCGAAGAAGGCACTGCGCCAAGCGAGAANGCNCTGTATGGCACTGACGAAGCAACGACAATCACTTCGCCTGAAGGCGATTACAAGTATTATATGCTTTCGACAAAAGACGGAGCNGATGTAGGATTTTACTATGGCGCAGATGATGGAGCCGCATTCGAGAACGCTGCGCANCGCGCTTACCTCGCTGTAGCCGAAACGTCAAGCACTAAACCTTATTATCTGTTTAATAACGCGACAACTGGTGTGACTACCGTTGAGATTGCCACCGATCAGCAGCGCGATGACGCTATCTACGACCTTTCGGGACGTAGAGTAGAAACGCTGCAGAAAGGCATCTACATCAAGAATGGCAAGAAGATTGTCGTGAGATAACAGAGAAGNAACAAGATTAATGACANCTATTTTCGTAAGATAATTTTCCATGATCGAGGAGAGTCTGCCTTCGGGCGGCTCTCCTTCTATCCGTTTTCAGAATACACACAAACAAAAAAGAAAGATAACAACGATGAAACGACACTTGATGAGCATTTTTTTGGTGATTGCATGCATGACTTTGATTGTTTCGTGCAATAAAAAGCAATCCGCGCAAACGCAAGAAAAAGTTGCACCAGATGCAGACTTAGAGCTGCAATATCTGGCAGAAATGTCGAAGGATTCGCCTGAACTTGCGATGAAAACCGTTGACAGTTTGGCGAATGCTGGCGCTCTGCAAGACTGGCGTGCNGATAGTTTGCGNGCACGCATTTTGAGTGAGTCGTTTCTCGATGTCGATCGTTCNGTGTTTTTTGCTAAAAGAACGCTGGAATATGATTCTGTTCGATTGGTTCCACAGCGCTTGATNGACGTTTTAGCCTTTATTTCGCGCACCGAATTGTTGTTAGGTCACTGCTCTGAAAGCATCAAGAACTGCCTTGTTGGTTCNGCTTTAGCAGATTCCGTTGGCGATACGTATAACGCCAATTATTTTGACATTATGATGGGCATGAGTCTTTACTTGATGAAAAATAAAGTTGAAGGCAGTGCGTATCTGGATAAGGCTGTTTCGGCGTTGGAAAAGACCAATGATTTGCGCTCGTTGAAGCTGCTTTCTTACGCGTATGGGCAGCAGATGTCGTCGTATTGGGGCGATAACACGCAGAAAGCATTTGATGCGGGAAAGAAACGTGAAGCGCTGATTGAGCGTTTGGCAACGATTTGTCCNGAATCCGACAGCACTTATCTTGATCAGCAACGTGGATTTCTTTATTCGAAGATGGCAGATTTTTGCGCCATTCGCAACGATATGACCACCGCGCGCGACTATGAGAAAAAATATTACGAGACCCATTTTTCTAACACAAAGCGCGGTAAGCAAGCCATCATCGATTTTTACANTACGATAGGCGACGCCGATAAATACTTGGAGCGATACTACGAGAGTTTGGACTATTGGTCGCACAAAGATACGATNTGCAGTCGCTATAGCAACCAACTGCACATGACTTCTACGGCATACGCNATTAAAGGNGACTATCAGAATGCGCTGGAGTATCGTCGTAGAGAGATGCANCTGCGCGATAGTTTGTCGGAGCGTGAGGTTGANGCCGAAGGAACGCGCTATGCAGCGCTGTATAAGACGCAAGANAAAGAGCTGGAACTGGAAAAGAAGCAAGTGGAAGCACTTCGCGCGAANATATTGTTTGGNGCTGCATCGCTGTTGATGCTGCTTGCNGTTTTGTTTGCTGTGTATTACTATCGTCANCATCGTGCATCGCAAAAGAAAAACATGTTGCTGGTGCAAAAAGTTGATGCNTTGAACTATTACGAACAGCTGTATCAAGAAGAAAAAGCCAAGCAAGAGCAACGTGTGCAGCGNAAAGCGTCGCGCAAATCGGCAGACGCNGACGACGAACATGCATCCGTCAACAATGATGCACTGGTTCAGCAATTCAATCACTTGATGAACGACGAGAAAGTCTATTTGAAATCAGACTTCAGTCGTTCNATGCTGCAAGAAATGCTTAATCTTAGCAAAAACAACCTAACGCCAGTGCTTCATGCCGCGTTAGGCGAGAGTATGAACTTGAGCGAATACGTTACGAAAAAGCGTGTTGAGTACGCGTGTCAGATTCTAAAATTANACCCGAACCTGACGATTGAAAAGGTAGCGTCAGATTCGGGCTTCTATACAGCGCGCAATTTCCGTCGTTGCTTCAGCGAAATCATGGGTATGTCGCCCAGCGAATATAAGGAAGCATGCTCACGGATGTCGCGNGAAGAGCGTTTGTAAAATCTATTTCTTTTTCTTCTTCATGTATTTCTTCGCTTCGCTGATGAGAGAATCGAAGAAACGACTCATATTCTTATTTCCGAAGCGCACAGCGTGAATCTCTGGATGGAATTGCGTGCAAAGTATGGCGCGCTCTGGGTAGCATTCCATCATTTCTACAACGCCATCGGGCGCGTAAGCAGTGATTCGGATTCCTTTTCCTACTTTTTCGACGCACTGNTGGTGGCGACTATTTACCTGAAGCGTGCCACTGCCAAGCACTTCTGCCGACTTTGTGTTTGGTAAAACATCGATGGAATGGGCGATTTCTGGTGCTTCTTTTCCCGTCATCTTGTGGTTTAGTTCAGAAGTTGGGAAGTCTGACGGAATATCTTGGTAGAGCGTTCCGCCAAGTGCCACATTAATCACTTGCATTCCACGACAGATGCCATAGATAGGCAGCTTCTTTGCATAAACTTTCTGAAAGAGTTTCAGTTCGAACGTGTCGCGCGCCTCGTTTACTTCGCCGAGTTGTGGATGTGGCTCAGCGCCATAGCGTGCTGGGTTAACGTCTGGNCCTCCTGTGAAGAGCATTCCGTCGAGTTGGCTAACGATTTGGTCGAGTACTTTATCGTCACTGATTGTTGGAATNAGNTANGGCACTCCTCCCGCATTGATTACCGCTCGTACATAGTCGTTCCCCAACGTTTGATTATTGTTTTTCAGCGTCACTGTCAGTCCAATGACAGGTCTTCTCTTTGCAAAGGTTTGCTGTGGGATAGCGATGAGAAGACAGAGCGCAAAGATGATGAAAACGTGTCTTTTTTTCATAGGTATCGTTGTTTTGTTATTTTTTTCTATTTCGTTTATCGAATGATGATTTTCTTNCCNTTGCAAATGTAAACACCTTTGGTTNGTTTCGTTACTCGACGACCTTGNAGATCGTAGATCTTNCCGTCAGCGACAGGNTTTGTAAGCGTAATTTCTTCAATGCCCGTNGGGTCGCCGTTCAAAGGNTAAGATGTCTTNGCAGTGCTTGTAGGAGAAACNGCCAGATAAGCCTTGTGNGCTTCGTTNGTGAAGGCAGCGCCNTCGTCTGCGCCATANTAGAAACCGATACTACCAGCTTCTTCNTCGGCGTTCAGCGAGAGTTTATAATATTTGCTGTCNGTTGGCGACGTAATGAGNTGATCCTCATCCGTACCATACAAGTCATTCGCTGATGGCGCTTCGCCTTCTTCGGTNGTAACCATGAACTGATAGATGTTTACACTACCCTTGCCATCNTANATCACNACAGCCNTNTTCGCAGGGATNACATCTCCTTCTTTNTAAACCTTCGTTGCCGTCAGCGAACCATTTTCAACAACGTAGGTTGTCGCTGTAACGCCAGCAGGAACNACNAGATTTTTGTCGCTATAGTAAAGCGTTCCGTAACCCGTTTCGCCGATTGTGACAGAAACNGTCTCGCAATATTTNACGTCGAGATAGAAACAGAAGCTTCGCATGTAGTCCGAGTCGAGTTTCTTATAAGCCGACTTGAGATAAGTGCCCTTAGTAACAGTGCCACTGCTGCTTGTTACNGAAGAATAGAACTCGATGAACGCGCTCTGATCACGCTCTCCGAAGTCCTGTGGGTTCTGCGAGTTGCAGACAACGATGTCNGTAGAAGTGTCGCTCTCGTCAGCCACCGACAGTTTGAGCACGATTGGCGAATTGATGAGCAGTGAATCGCCACTGAATTTCATCAAATAATAGTTGCCACTCACTTGCGTNAGGTTGTCTTCTGTTGCAGTCCACGTTGCTATTTTACTGCCAATNGATTGCAGAATGCCGTATTCGTTGACCGTNGCTTTGCAGATTTCCAGTTTCAAACCAGTGTCAGCCAGCGTCATNCTGCTGGTTTTATAAATTTGTACGTGTGCAGCAGCCAATTTGTAAGGCTTCAGCGGTTGGCGGAACAACTCAACGAACGACTTAANCTGCAGCGTGTCGTAGTTGTAGCCATCNCTTGCNTCGAGCCAATTGCTGTTTACGGTTGCGTTATTGAATTTATANTAAATTTCTCTGTAATGACGCGATTTCGCACCCGATGTNCCCCAAGGCGANTGATTAGCAAGCAGATAGCTAACGCCNTTGCTGTTGACGTAATTGCCGTCATCCACGTGNACATAAGTCGCCATNGTGAATGTTGAGTCGTCAGCATAGACCGTTGGAGCNGTGTAATTNTTACCGCTTTCNCTNGCAGTGAAATCGAGCGTCAAGTCCTCNAANGTTTCACTTTGNGTCGTTGTGCCTTCACCATNCACATCCTTGTACGTCCAATACGATGTTGCGCAGTCAGATGACCAGTTCGGGAACGTAACTTGCACGTTTGGAATCGTAAGGTAAGCNTTTGNNCCGATGCGACCGCCAGATTCGTTCACGCCAGCGAAGAATGCNCCAGCAGGACGACCATATAGCGCTTTCGTTGCAGGACCTGCTTCGGTCAGAAGGAAAGGTTTGCTCGTCACNCGACCATATTCGCCTTGGAAATGCACTTTGACGTAAGTCGTTGACGTGCTGTAAACTGTAGAATATTGTTCATTCATCAAATCTGCATAATCGACTGACGCCGATTTTGCAGAGATTTCGCTATCCGTAAATGGATACGAACCACGGTTAGCACCCGTTTCGGAGCAATATTGCATATAGATTGGCGTAGCGTTTGCCGAAGAGANTTTGATCGTCTGCGTCGTGCTGCTGAGCGATGACGAAACNTCNGTNTTGATTACTTCGAAATAGGTGAATGCCGATTGTGTTGCNCCGTCGCTCATGCATGCTTTGTACTTGCCGTAGGTGAGATTGAGCGGNGTAATGTCGCAACGGTGCGCGTCGGTNTCGATAGTANATTCCTGAATCAGCTCATCGCTACCATCGTCTTTGTAGAGTTGCAACGTAGTCCACGAGCCTACCGANTTCAGGTTATAGTTCAGCACAATCATCTCGCCTTCGCGGAACGANCAAGAGTCGCCTCGGAAGGTGCAGATGTCGTTGTTGTAAGTATAAGAAACAGCACTTTCGCCTTCAGCCGCAACGACTGGCGATTTGGTGTAGCTGGTATTGTTTTCTAAGTTGTTGTAACGATAGATTATTCCTTTATCCGTCGTCAGTTGTTCATTGAACGCGCTCGCTGTGAAGTTGCGTGTGAGCGCTGTTCTNGTGTTTGAGATGCTGTAAGCAGATGTAGCTTCAGACACTTTCACGTTGGTTACGTTGCCATCGCTATCATACGTAACGCCAGTGATGAGGCGAACGTGTCCTGATTTCCACATAATATCATAAGGTTTTACTTTCTGAGCAGCGTCGTCTTCAGAATAGCTCACGACTTTGGTCATGATTTTCGCCGTTTCTGCTAAGTAAGCATACTGCGCCGTCTTCCAAGGGAACGGAAGTCCGATGGAATAACCTACGAAGCACGAGCAATCGACTCCCATATACGGTCCAGCCGTTGTTCCGTGATATAGAAAACCNTAGTAAGACGTTGAACGATCGCCATTAATGTCCTCCGTATAAAGCAAACTATACGGGTTGTTGACCGCCGTTAGGAACGTTGTGAANCTAACGTCGAAGCCGATGAATTTATCTATTTCTTTTGTTTGGCAATAAGGCACGCCTGTGTANGTTTTTGAAGGTCGATANACCACNGATCCAGTGCTTGGAATGGTGTCTTGTGGNCTCCACGAAACGTTCAACATTTGTGTAGCGCGCCGCCATGTGTTTTCTTCGGCTGCAGTTGTCTGCGCGAGNCACGCGATGGTTGTGCTCAAGAGTAGCAGACTAATGGCAAATCGTTTGATTTTCATAACTTTTTCGTTCTTAAATCGTTTCTAAAATATTCAAAAATGCCCGATTTCATCGAGAAAATTTGTTTTTCCCGATGAAATCAGACGAGGATAAGGTTATCGGTTAATGACTTTCTTGCCATTGATAATTACGATACCTTTTGTGTTTGGACTAACGCGCTGACCTTGCAGGTTGTATGCAACGTTGTCTTGCTTTGNTGTATTTTCAGTNACGCTAACGCCAGTGATATCTGTNGTGTCGTCGATGTATTCGAGGTTAAGATAGATCTCGAAACTACGCATATAGCAAGTAGCGGTCTCGCCAGAACCATCGTAATCGAATGAGAAAGGACGATAAGCAGACAGACGAACATTGGCTGTTGTGCCATCTTCTTTCGTAACGTTAGCATAGAGATATGCACTTTGGTCAGCTGCGCCCAAGTTTTGTGGGTTGAGCGAGTGGCAAAGCGTGAAAGTCGTTTCGGTATCATCGCTATTCACTGGTGAAAGCTTGATTGCGATAGGTCCATCTATTTCTACTTCGTCGCCAGTAAAGCTCATCATATAATATTTATCCTTAATTTGCGTCATATTATCTGAAGTTGCAGTCCAAGTTGCGTAAGCGCCATTTGTAGTATAACTACTCATTGCACCAGTTTCTTCGTTTGCAGTTGCTTTGCAAATCTGAACTTGCAGTCCTGTGCTTGAAATAGTCGGATTGTAAATCATTGCATTGACGCCTTTCAACTTGTAATTCTTCAATGGTTGACGGAAATATTCGATGAATCCTTCTATTGTCAAATCAGTATAACCATTGTCTTCGTAAGAAGAAAGCCAGTTGCTGTTGGTAGTTTCACTATTCAAGCAATAACGAGCTGTTGAATAGTGACGTGCTTTAGCACCTGTCGTACCATACATGCCATGGTTGCAGAGCCAATATGACTTTGTGCCATCGGTATTTGTGTAAACGCCATTCTCAACTTTAACTTTATAAACGTTCATTTGGAATGGATTGTTGTCAGCATACACGATAGGCATCGGGATGAACTTGCCTTCTGCAGCGCTGGGGATAGACAACGTCAGACCATCTGCAGTAGANGATGTGCTGGTTGTTGTGGTTTCGTCATCCACATAAACAGTATCGGCACGTTCACCGATGTTGTTGTAAGTCCAATAGTACTCAGATGCGTCAGTAGATCTGTTAGGGAATGTAATATCTACGCCAGATGGAACGACGAGATATTGATTTTGACCCAAGCGTGAGCCAGTTTCAGTTACGCCGCAATAGAGTGCGCCGATTGGGCGACCATAAAGCGCNGTTTGTGCCAGTGCATCAGTCGAGCAGANCAATGCNGCAACTAAAAAAGATAGTGTAAAAATTTTCTTCATAAGGTTATTGTTTTAAGAGGTTNATAATGATTCATTTTTTTATTTCGTCATTCTGACGGTGATATAATAAGGAACGCCGTTGAGAACATCGACTCTACCAGTNTATTGCGTGCCAAATGCGGNCACAACTTCATCGACTGTCGTGTCGCAGAANACNGATAGATACCAAGTTCCTTTCTTTGGTTTGTTGACAACGAGGTCTTTGGTCATTCCGAGCGTCATNTTGCGATGGGTTGCATTNTCGCGGAANGCCATTTCTTGCGGATTAGCAAAGAGATAGACGTCGTATTTGTCGAGATTTTCGATAGGACGGAGTTCGATNGTCATNGTTTTCACNNCAGAAGGCACATCGANNGTGAANTGATGATACTGNTTATCACCGATTTTNGTGTAAGCNGGCACGCTATCCGACGTNGATTTCGTCATTTCTCGCGTAACATCTGGCGTCAGTTGTGCTTTNACGACAGGTTTTCCAGTGCCATCGAGCGCGTAACGCACCATNGCNGCCATGAGTTCGAGGCGATCGCCAGTNGTGATGGCTTCGGGATGCGATCCGCAAAGAACGATACGTCCCATTTTNTCGTTTGCTTTGTAAGCGATAATCGATGGTTTNNCTTGAATNTCNGTCTTGAGATTTTTCATCGTATCGGTCTCATAGGTAGCGAGAATCTCCGTTTCGCTCGGCCATTCGATGTTAGTTACNCCAAAGCAACCNCCATTNTGNCGAACGCTATCAACGTGTTGCGTTCCGCTAAAATTGTAATAGCGCAACAACGCTGAGTGTTTCGTCAGGTTCATGCCNGTATAGGATTTTTTCAANTTNGTTGCGTGAACCCATCCTGGGAAGATTCCGAGATAATTCCTATAAGGTTTTTTCGTCATATCGTCAGCTCCNCCAATCGTTCCTTTGCTTGCGATATACATTCCAGCGCAAGTGCCNACGTAACTGCCTCCATTAGCAACGAATTGCTGATAACGAGCGCGACCGCTTTTAGCGAGCGAAGTGCCNTGNGACCCTGCGCTACCACCGTTCATATAGACCATACGAAAACGTGGCTGTCCGTCGGGATAGAGCAATATGCCGTTNTCNTCGATGGCTGAACCCGTGATAAGATTTGCTTGCATGATNCTGTCAATCTTCGTTTCCTTACCTTTATCTGCAGCAACGAACATTTCCATCGATAGACCTAAAAGTCTGGCAGATGGNAAGTCGCGTGTAGAAGTAAGTCGGACGCCACTATCCATAAACAAATCTTTATAGAATCCACGTGATTCTTGCGCGGAAACGGTAGAAAGCGCAGCGAGGGTGGCTACGATGCATAGCCACCACTTGCGCGCGNACATTATATTATTATATACGGTAGTTCGTTTCATCCGTTTTTCGTTAAGCAGATTGTTCTGTTTCGGTTGGTTTCTTCAACCATCCTTTGGCTTTTCCAATACCAAGAACAAGACAGATTGCCGCAACACAAACGCCNATGAATACCCAGCCGTAGCCAGTCATAAAGGCGATTGGCGCGAANGTCACNAGACAGATTTCTACTGGCGCCATAAACAGGTANGCCATACCGTAATCTTCCAAGCAATGCGAGCGTTGCTCTGGGTCAACNATGCGAAGTAGCGCGATACCCATTGCCATTGTTCCAGTGAACCAGCCCCATGAGAACATAGCTTTCTCGAACCAATATTCTGGAAGCAAGCGTCTTGCAACGAGGAANACNTAGAGGAATGTGCAAACGATGCCCACGATGAGCAAAATGAGCANAGGAACAATGTTTTGCAATACAACNGACANCTTAATGCTTGCGATTCCGCATGCAACGAGTATATCGGTGAACGTACCGCTTAAGTGNGAAACGGTGCTACTGCAGACATATTTTCTTACTCCAGTCTTTTTGAAGATGGCTGCAACGATGATACCGACAACGAATGCGCAGCTGAATACTGGCAACTCGAGTTTCGGCACGAACAACTGCACGAGTTTGCTAAATCCATAACCGCCAAGCGCAATCATCATAATGACTGCGAAGTTGAAAGTCAGTGAATCAAGCGAAATACTCGATATCGTTGTCGTTCCCATTGACTGACGTTTTTCTTCAGGAAGCAGACCTGAGCGATATTCTTGTGGCAATTTGCCGAAATCTGTAATGAAACTGGTGTAGCCTTTCTTTGTTCCCCATTTGATAATGAACAAACCAAAGACGATAGCGAATATNATACCGACNGTTGCTGCTGTCATAGCAAGCGTAAGCATGTCNTCGTAATTGTANGTCTGGAAAGCTGCGCCAATAGCTGCTGCAGTTCCATGTCCACCGCAGTAACCTGAAGGCATAGCCAAACCAAATGCGCTATTAAGTTGTGGCCAGAATAATTTCAGAACAAGGATTCCCATCAGTCCACCTAATACCCACTGCGCCAACTGACCTGTTTGTGAATAAACCCACATGCGTCCGATGTTGCTACCTTTCTCTGTTTCTTTGCTCGATGAGAATGGTAGGCAAGCGAAGATGCAGGCNATCAAAATACTTGCGTATGTTCCNGTNTTGCCAGACAATGGAATGCAATCGAATCCGTTAGGACCGAGCGCCAAACCAAGGAAACCAGCGATGAGTGATGGTGGAATAAATAATTGCTGTACCCATTTCACTTTTGCGCGAATGAGTTTTCCGATGAGCAGTAAGATTGCGATGATGCCACCATCNACAAACAAAGTCCAAGGAGTGAATGGTTCTTTTTTCTCAGACACCACAGCCGCAGTTGTGTTGGCGTTCTTAAATGTGTTCAAGAAGTCNTCNATNTTTGCAGCGCACAACGGAAGCAATCGTTTGATGCGCGAGAGATTGTCNGGACTTACCGTTTCTTTCGAGAAAGGCACCATCATTGTGGTTACATCTTCCGAACCTGTCTCGCGACCATACTTGAATTCGTAGGTCAGATTGCCGTTTTCGTCGAGACATTCGCTTGGAAGCAACGNGCTGGCTACTGAGATGTAAGGTTCAACNGTACCGATATCGCCGATATCGTTCAGATTGCCGTCTTGCAAAAGNGTTTGATAGCAAACGTATGCAGTGTTTTCGGCTGGGTCGATGAACTCACAATCTTTCGAAATCAATGCAGCNTANGGCTGTTTGCCACTCTTATCCTTGTATTCGCGCAGTTTATTGAGCTCGTCCTTGAGCGTTTCGAGTGCGAANGGATAGTGCGTGCAACCGAGAATGATGCGATCGATTGGCGTTTTAATACCACTCTTGCGCGCTTTCTCGAGCAAATTAACGAGATTATAGCGTGCGTAGTTGTCAGATGAATTGAGTTGAACGCGCGTTACTTTGCCTTGCGCATTTTTCTCAANNAAAGCGCCATAATTTGACGTGTCAAAATTGTATAAATCGAATAGTTCGGCTTTGATATCATTGTCGCCTGTGCCGATTTTCGGACCGCGATAGTTGTTGGAGAAAGTNTTTAGACTACGATCAACGAAGTCTTTTTCTTCGTCAACAGCCTCAGCGAAACCGATACCTGGNTGATTGACAACCGTCAGATTAAGCGTTTGAGGCGCCATCTGCTTCAAAGTGCGCTCGTAAACGCCTGAAGCNATTGTTCCTTCTGTTGCTAAAACAGCNATAGTTGCTTGTTTTTTGCCCGTCAAAGAACTAATGGCAGCGCCAGAACCTGCNTTGACAACGCCAATCACTTTCACTTTACTGCCAGCCGANGAGAGTAANGTTTGGATATGCTCCAAACCGTAAGCGGTTGCAGTGTTGCAAGCGATGACGAGAATCTTTACAGGACTCTTTTTGCCTTTTGTTTCGAGNGTAGAAGCGTTTTCCCAATATTTATCTCCTAAAAGGAACAACGCATCTTTTACTGCTAATTCGCTGAGATAGTCAGCTTTGCCTTCTGCATCGTAGCGACCATAAGGCATGTTAGCCTGATCGGCGAGATATTCGAAGTTTTCGAACTGGAAATCGGGTATTCCGTCGGGTTCTTCTTTGCCTGTTCGATTATTGAAAGCATCGAGTTTNAGNATNGCTTCCAATACAGTGAAACCGCCAGTGCCGCTATCGAAAACGCCGATAGGCAGCTCGCGCAATGTTTCTGGGTAATTGTTGAAGTCGATGTAATAGCGCGAATTCTTGTCGTAAAGTGCTTTTTTACTGATTGGCAGCAATGCCGTCTGCGCTTCGAGTGAAACGCAGGCGAACATGGCCATTATGATGATAAGTAGTTTNTTCATGGTTTAGTTTAACTTTGATGTTGAGCACTTTAATGTTCAACGACTATTTTTTTAAGAACCTTCTCCGTCGTTNCCAAGCGGATTTTGTTCGCAGTTAGTGTTTACTAAAGTCTCTGTTGTTGGGAACATCCATTGCCAAGAGTTACTGTCTTTGGTGCGATAACGGTTAGCTTCGCCGATTGCTTTTGTATCATACATATTGTAGTTTGATGCATTCGGGTCGATATTGTAACCATTTGAGACTGTCAGGTTCTTTCTTGAGATCCAAGCCTTGTCGCTTCCAGGATATTTGCTGGTGTCTGGTGCTGGTCCACGATCGAGATCGACATTCATTCGTTTCAAATCGAAGAAGCGGAANCCTTCACCCCAAAGTTCGATACGNCGTTGGAAGATNATTTCTTCGAGCAATGCNTCGCCAGTGCTTGTAGATTTAACNTATTCTGCGTCACGCGTNACTGCCAACGTGTAAAGTGTAGCAGCAGCNTCGCCAGTTCCTAAGCGACATTCACACTCTGCTTTGATGAGATACATCTCTGGCAGACGCATGTAAGGAACGTCACCCACGCGACGGTTAGATGCCAAGCGCTCGAGCAAGAACTTGTTGCTCATGTATTGGAAACGATATTGTGAAGTAGATGTTGACACTTGGTTTACAGGTTGATTACCATCAGGATCCTTCGTTACAGACTTGCCGTTGTATGTACAAGAGAAGTTAACGCTTGCTGGGTTAGGGAACCAGATGAATTTACGACGGTCGGTCGATGGGATNTTGTTGTAAAGCAAGTTGTTGATAGCACGAGGAGTGTTCTTGTTGTAAGAAGCCAACGTGTTAGAGTTGAAAGCGTGATAGTGACGGAGATAACCATCTTGATCGTCACGACCGAGTTTACCCCAAAGCCATTCTGTGCTGCTGAGATCTGACATACGGTTGTTGGTTTCCAAGAATTTTGCGTATGAATAAGTATCAGCATCNAGCGTGCAACCGCTNTTGTTGATAACGTCGGTAGCATATTTCAGNGCTTCTGAGTAGTTACCTTGTGCCAACAGAACGCGAGCCTTCAAACCTTTTGCTACGTATTGGTCAACATACGATTTGTTTTCGCGTGTTTCTTCAGTCTCTTCGAGCAAAGAAATTGCTTCGTCAAGGTCTTGATTGATTTGAGCNTAGCACTCTTCAACCGTATTACGTGGCAGACTTTCATGTGAATTGGTAAGATTCAAAATCACACCAAGCTGACTATTGTCTTGTCCTTTGATATAGCGCTTGCCCCAGCACTGTGTCAGATAGAAATAAGCCATTGCGCGGAATGTCAGNGCATTGCCTTTGATATAGTTTCTCTCTGAAGTAGTGCCTTCGGCTTCATCTATATTATTAATAATGTTATTAGCGTTAGCAGCAACTCGGTTGAAGAAGAAATAGAAGTAGTTAACATCCGATGANGTTGGTGTACGATGGGTTGCCAACTGTGCAAAACCAGTCCATTTGATGTTCTCACGNGTAAAGACAACGTCGTCTGCCATCAAATCGGAGATCAACATAAAAATTTGGTAACCGCCATAACCGTATGANCTTCCATTCGGATCGCGGAACAGATTGAGGAGACCCGTCAGCGCAAGATAGGCGTTGTCGGTAGATTCAAACATCAGTTCACTGTCAACTGATGAGGTAGATTCTGTTTCCAAATAGTCTGAAGAACATCCGCTCATGATGAGGGCNCCAAACAGAACTGCCAGAATCGCGTATGCTTTAAAACTTGTTCGTTTCATATCTATATAGTATTTTGTCTGTTGTTAGAAACTAATTTGAACACCAGCGGTGAACACACGTGAAGGAGCGTAGTTGTCGCCATTCGATGTGTAACCTCCCTGAATGAAGCGTGGGAACAAACCTTGACGTTTGGTGAATGAAATCATGTTCTCGCCTGAAACATAAATCTTAGCGGCTGAGAGACCTAACTTAGAGATTTGCTTCTTGCGGAATGTNTAAGTAAGAATNAAGTTNGCAAGGTCGAGTTCGTTCGAGCTAATGAGCCAGCGTGTTGAACCAGCAGCCATCAAGTCTGTTGCATCATCACCATCGGCAAGACGTGGCACNTTGGTGATATCGCCTGGCTGTGTCCAAGCTTTCAGAATGTCGGTTGACAAGTTCTGATAGGTGCTGTTGTAGTTCGGGTACATCAACTGATAGTATGAAGTGTCATACATCTGACCGCCAAGCTGGAATGCCCAAGTCATATCGAGTGAGAGTTGCTTGTAAGCAACGTGGATATTCAAACCGCCTGTCCAAGGAGCAAGACCGCATCCTTCCCAGTCCCATTTTGCTTCGTTGATGTTAGTGGTGTATTGCTTGCCATCCACTTCAACAAGATATTGTGCTGTCGTTGGATCGTCTGGCAAATAGAGGCTGTTTCCTGTGTTTGGATCAACGCCTTCCCACTGACGTACGTAGAAGTCGTAGCGACTGTGTCCTTCTTCAATCTTAAAGTAAGATGATTGGAATGGATCGATTGGCAGTTTAGTGATTTTATTTTTCAGATAAGTGAGATTGAANTTNGTAGAGAACTTCCAGTTCTTTGTCTTAATCCAATCGGCNGCAAGTTCGAACTCGAAACCGCGGTTGTACATCGTACCTGCNTTCTGATATTCTGAACTTGAACCGCTNGAGCGTGTCAATGGAACNGAGAAGAGCAGGTTGCTTGATACGCGGTTGTAGATTTCGAAACTTCCNCGGAATTTCTTGAAGATTTCAAATTCNATCGCTGCGTCGAAGTTGCGTGAAACTTCCCATTTCAANTCTTTATTTCCAAGACTACCAATGATGTAACCACCTTCNTCNCCGTATTGTGCGGTTTGATAGGTGCTGCGCCAAGGATAATATGAACCTAAGTCGTCGTTTCCAACGTAACCGTAAGAAGTACGAATCTTCAACATATCAACCCACCATACAGGTTTCATGAATTTTTCTTCGTCAACACGCCAGCTTGCNCCAACCGACCAGAAATTACCCCAGCGATTNTCTTTGTAGAAACGTGATGAACCGTCGCGACGGAACGAAGCAGAGAAGAAGTAACGCTGGTCGTAGTTGTACTCAGCGCGTGAGAGCCAACCTTCTGTCTTATAACGCGTAGTATAAGATGTTGGCAATTCGTTCATCTCGGTGTAGTTTGTCAACTCAGAGTTNCCAGAGAAGATCTCCGACTTCATGTTAACGTTCAGATATTCNTAGCGATATGAATAGTTTTCGTGTCCAACCANCGCACTGATGTAGTGTTTGCCAAATTGATGCTGATAGGTNAGCANNTCGTTGACTGANTAGGTGTCGGTGGTTGTACGTGTTTTCGTTACAGTTCCACTNGTTTCTTTTCCAGGATAGTCTTTTGCAGCGGTAGTGTAACGATAGTTGTTGTTCGTGTAGTTTGCGTTGATGGTAAACTTAAAGTCGAACGGCAATTTGAACTCTACAAAGCCTTTCATGTCGTTACGATTACGTTTGTAGTCCATCTCGCGGTCTTTCAATTCCACTGCTGGGTTGGCTGAAATCGAACGGAAATTGTCGGCAGCAGGTACAATGACTTCACCCGTTTGCGAGTCNGTGAAACTTGCTCCTGTACCAAAATCATAATAGTAGTTGCCATCGGGATCGAGTGCCATAGCATTGGTCTCGGCATCGCGTGCGTGGATTGGTGTGATTGGTGGAACGTAACGCAAGAAACGGAATACATTCGAAACAACACCTGACGTTGTTGCCAATCGTCCACGTCCATCAGTATAAGAGAAGCGGTTGCTCAAGTCGAGTTTCATCCATTTGGTAACCTCTGTCGTGATGTGGAGCATCTCTGACAAGCGTTTGTAGTTNGCGCCTTTGATATATCCATCTTCACTTGTGTAACCTAATGATCCATAATAGGTTGTACGTTCTGAACCTCCACTCACTTGGAACATTGCATCGGTACGTGCTCCGAGTTGGGTACATGCGTCATCCCAGTCGAGGTCGTCGCNCCAGCGAAGCACTCCGTCTGGATTAACTTTACCAGTCTCTGGCAGAACGATGAGATTNTTGTCGAGTACGGTGCCAGTGTTTCTGTCGTTGAATGGGTTGTACGAAACAGCGCCAATCAAAGCCTCTGAAGCGTAATTTGCTGGGTTAGCATTGCCATCGCGAACAGCGTTATTGTAGAGCAAATTCCAATAAGTCTCGAGGTAATCATTGACTCCAAGACGTTTGTAGTCGGCTGCACCACGATCGGTGAATCCTTGNTTGAGCTTAAGCGTGAACTTAACTTTACCTTTCGCACCTTTCTTACTATTAATAAGCAGAACGCCGTTTGCAGCGCGTGCTCCGTAAAGTGCGGTTGACGATGCGTCTTTCAAGACTGTAATACTTTCAACGTCAGAAGGGTTAATGCTGTTGATAGTTCCATCATATACCATACCATCAAGCACAATCAGCGGGTCGTTTGATGCTGACATAGAGCCAATACCACGAATACGAATCGTAGTTGCTGCTCCTGGTTCACCAGTTGCGTTCTGTACGGTCACACCAGACGTTGCACCGAGCAGAGATGACGTAACTTCAGTCGCAGCGCGGGCATCGATGTTGTCAAGATTAACAACTGATGCAGAACCAGTAAANGTTCCTTTCTTNGCTGTACCGTATGCAACGACCATCACTTCATCGAGCGCNCTAACATCGCTGTCCAACGTCACTTTCATCACGCCTGCACGGATTGGCACTTGCTTTTCNGCCATACCAATCGATGCTACTTTGATNAATTTCGCATTTTCGCTGACTTTAAAAGAGAAATTACCGTCGATATCGGTAACTGTTACTTCTGAACCTCCAACGACTTTAATCGTTGCGCCAGTGATTGGCTCGCCGTCTTCAGATGAAATNACGGTACCTTTCACCTCTTGTTGATTCTGCGCTTGCGCGTTTGTCGCCACGCTGAGCGTAAGAATAAGTAATAGTAGCGGTAAATGTCGCACTAATCGTTTTAAAGAAATTCTTTTCATAAGAGTCATATAATAGTTTTTAGGTTTTGTTGCTTAATTAATTAAAGAATGTGACTGCACAATCTTCATGTATTCGGTATTCACGTAGTCATCTACCCAAGCGTCATACGCTTTCAGCGCTTTGCTGTCGATCTTATTCTTCGCTCTAAATTGCTCAAGCAGCGCGTCACCACGATTCAAAATCTCATTTTCTATCGGAAGAATCTGCTGAAGAATACCTGTTTGTTGTTCGTTAATCAAGTGATTGAGTTCGATATAGTTTCGTCCTTCACCNTAGTCCATCGTCCAAAGATAACCGCGCAAGATCTTTGCCCAATTAACCAGCGGACACATGTTCGCTTCATTNCGCATCACTGAAACNGGTGCTTCGNTATCGTAGTTGAACCATACTGGAATAGTGACGCAAGTCAATGGAGATGCAATCATAGTCCANCTTGTGGTGAGCAGAGGATTCTCGCCGTCTTTGACGCCTTGCATCACTACGGCTGAAGCAGTTGACCAACGTGGGATGAAATCTGTGAAATGTACGTAGGTCTCTTTGTTTTCTGCTTGTGGAATGTAGTCATTCAAGTCCATTCTGGTCAAACCGTGTTGCAAGCAGCGTGAGAACGAAAGCATCGTGCGATAGTTGGCTTTCTTTTCTTTCAGCGCTTTTTCGAACAACTCAACGGCTTTCTTATAGCGTGAGTAGCCTTTGCCTTTTTTCANGTCGCCNGANAAACCAAAGTTTGCACGAACAATATAGCCTTTCGGTGCAACAGCGGGATCGTTGACNTCGTATTTCTTCCATCCGTGAGCGCCACACTCAAAATAGGCGCAGTTGCCTTTGGCATCCATCACGCCGTAGTTGCTGCCATACTCGAATGGCGACAATTTATTGAGCATTTTCTCGAATTCATCGACTGTTGCGCAATCTTCAAGACCCAAACGAATAATGTTNTTCTTCGTTGCGTTCTTCACACTTGGGTCGTCGAGATTGTAGGANGTGGAGTTCATAATCGCCAAACCGCATTGATTNTGNCCATAAACAACCGATTTTCCTGTTTTACTTGCAAAAGGTACGCAACCAATGTATGCGTATTTCTTGTCACTACGGAAAACATAGTAGTTTTCCAACATTTGTTCACTGTCGCGTTGCTTCCACATCAAAGGACGTCCGTCGGCGGTGTACTTGCCAGAGATNATTCCAGTAGTACAAGCCATACCGTCTGCAGCGAAAGCAAGCAGAACCATCATGGTAATTAGTCTAATTAGTTTCATATTTCAAGGTTTTTTAATAATTTGTTAGCAAAAGGTCGTTTTTTGTGCCNAAAATGTGTCAAAAAGTCATTTCTTTCGTCAAATTTAATAAATTCTTGCAATTATTTATTTTTTAATATAGGTATAGGGAAAAATTGTCCCATCNTGCGAAGATTTTTCCGTAAAATTTTAACACTTCAAGTCTTTTTTGCCACTTTTTGAATAAAAATCGACGTTTGTTGCAATTTTTGAGAAAAATGAACCAAAAATCATCAAATTTTGCACNAAATAGGGTCGCAAAAAATTCAAAAATCGCCGATTTTTGCGCTCGAGGNACCTCGCGCAAGGGTCAAAAATCGCCGATTTCATCGGGATTTTTGACAAATCTCATCGAATTTTTTACAAATNTCATCGGTTTATTGAATAAAAATCAGCGTTTCTTGAAAANNTCTCATCGCGTTCAAAAAAAATCTCATTCAGAAAAATTTTTCTTCCGTCATCTCAAAAATTTTTCGCGCAGCGGATTTTTTTAACGGTTTTTTACTAAAAATTGATGTTTTATGCACGTTTTTGAATAAATATACGGTGAGAAAAAAGGGCAAAAAGTAAAATATGTTTACAAAAAACGGCCATTTTTGANCCTTATTTTTTAATTTTTTGCGACCAAAAGTTTTTTTGCGCCCAAAATCTCGAGTTTTTTGAGGGTGTTTTATGTGAGTTTTTTTCGTAAAGCGGCACTTTAGAATCGTAAAGCGCCACTTTAGAAATTTAAAGAGCCACTTTAGGATCGAAAAACGGCCTTTTTTCGGAAGCAAAAATTGCGACTTTTTTCAAAAATAGAGCGAAAAAATTGCACAAATCNGCGATTTTGNGCACGAATTTAACAGATTACAACAAATTTTCACANAAAATCCTTTAACAAATTTTTAGNTTTTATCTCAAAAAGTCATTTTTTAACAAAAAAGTCCACATTTTTTGTCGNAAAAATTTGAGGTAAAANTTCTTTACAATTTTAAGTTATTTTCACAAATCCNCTTTTTGCATAAAAATACAACTTTTTCGGTGCGNAAATTCTACNAAATTTTGCGGACATTTTTTCTTTTAGGATTTAACATCCTATTATTTTTTCATTTTCTTTTATTTATTATGTATATTTGCATCAGAAAAACCACATTTAATAACCTAAAAACTAAAATTCAAATCTTATGGAATTAAAAGAGTCTTTAGCAGGCACTTTGGAGTCGGGCGACATNCAGATTCAGCTATCGCCGTCACAGAGTGCAGGCATTACAGTGGATTTAGACAGCACTGTGTCTTATCAGTTTGGTAACCAAATCAAGCGACTTATTGTTGAGACCCTTCAGGGTCTTGGCGTGGACTCTGCCGAAGTTAAAGCGACAGACAAGGGAGCGCTCGATTGTACAATTCGTGCTCGTGTAACGGCAGCCTATGTTCGTTCTACGGGC
>Ga0065708_1006619_pt1 | contig 37007 bp, 25 predicted proteins | sample Hoacrofraction12_2_FD_59095 | JGI IMG/M metagenome (GOLD analysis project Ga0065708, IMG submission 59095) | Hoatzin crop microbial communities from Cojedes, Venezuela, sample from fiber fraction 12 v1 | ecosystem: Host-associated > Birds > Digestive system > Esophagus > Crop | place: Venezuela... | reverse complement strand
CATCCGCGAAGGCAGGGTTCTCGGCGTTCCCGCGTGGAGCGTGGGTCCCGCCCGTTACGTCCCTTCCGAGGTCAGGGACGCCTTCACAATCAAGAGTACCCGCAGGTTTCCCTCCGACGGCGTCCTTCCCGACGAGAAGGGTAAGGGGCTCGTGGAATACAATGCGGGAAGGGGGATTTCCAACGCCCTCGCCTCCCGTTTCCTCGACATCGTGGAATACTGTTACACGGGCGACCTTGAGAGGTACGGGCTGGGTGCGGAGGTGTACGTTTCGCTCGGTTTCCGCAACATCGGCGGAGGCTACGTCCTGAGGGACGGTGCCACGAAGAAAAGCACATCTTCGCACATCTCCTTCATCACCGCCGAAGGCTCGCGCCCCGAGGCGAAGTTCCCTTTCCACTGTCCCGAAGGCGACATGGTTTACGAGGGGCTGCGTTTCGTGAAGGACGGCGAGATGAACGGGAGGGTGTACGTCAACCAGAGTTCCTACTGGGATAACGTCCCGTGGGACGCCTTCAATTCGGTTCAGGCGGGGATGGACTCCCTCGTTTCGGGGAACCGCCTGCAGGACCCGCTCCGCATAAGCGTAATCAGTTACGGGTTGGCGGAGAAGGCGGGGGCCCTTTTCGGGGCGGCCATGGTGGCGAAGAGCCCCAAGGTGAGGATGTTCGAAGGGATGTACGACTACCTCTCCTTCGTACAGAAGAACGGGTTGGACGGTTGCGACTCCGTCGTTCTCAACTCCACCTCCAACCTCAAGCTTGCCTTGCCGCTGGTGTGCAGGTGGAACTGCTCCGAGGAGCGGAGGGTTTCGGAAATCGAGTGCTGCTTCGACAACGACGACGCGGGACGCCAGTGCCTGGAGGAACTCAGGAAGGCCGTGGGAGACAAGGTCAAGGTCACCGACAGGAGCCGTGAGTATTCCAAGTACAAGGACTTCAACGAGGCGTTCCTTGCGGAGAGGGCGAAGAAGGCGGAAAAGAAAGTGGGATAGTTTTTATCAATATTCATACGGTTTTGCAATAACACATTAATCTTTAAACATTCAAGGAAATGGCACCAAGAAAGAAAATCGAAAAGGACGACAAGATCCAGAGGAAGATGGAGTTCATAGCCTCCGATACCGGGATGTCCCTTGCGGACCTCGAGAAACAGAGGGAGAACATCGAACACGGCAATCCCGTCAGGACGGACGAGGGCTTTGTCCTCTACCGCTTCGACAAGGACGGCAACGTCAAGAAGGGCAAGGACGACCACCCCTACAAGGTGAAGCTCTCCAACGAGGCTATCGCCGACTTCAAGAAGTATTTCGCGAAGCCCGAGAGCGTCGTGACCCCCCTGTTCGTGAAGAACATGCTCGACAACGACTTCATGCCCTACGCAAACGACATCAACCTCAAGACTTCCGAGGGTAAGGACATCACCGTGAACGGAAGGGCGCTCTTCTACGTCACCAAGGACAAGGAAGGGAAGGAGACCGTGAAGATGAAGACTTTCCAGCCTTCGATCCCCATGACCACCGCGGACGACCTCAAGGCGAGGATGGAAGCCGAGAAGGACGCCGCCGCCAGCATCCTCAACGGATTCTCCGTCATGCGCGACCCCAAGGCCATCGCAGGGAAGGAGAAACCCTATGCCGACGAGAAGGCTTTCATGGAGTTCTACGAAAAGCTCGGCCCCGACGACAAGACCCGTGACGCCGCGCTCGCAAGGGTGGACGGCTTTCTCAAGCAGAACAACCTCAACTGGGACAAGCTCACCGCGGAGGCGAAGAACTACGTCGTTGCGAAGCTCGCGAGGGTCAATGTCCTCGGCAAGGAACTCCCCGACGGCGTGAACGTGACTGCCAATATCAAGATGGACCCCGAACTGTACAACGGTTACATCAGGGTTCCCTCCAAGGTTTACGTCGACGGCACCAAGGAGAAGAGATATTTCGTCTGCAGGCCCTACGTCAACCAGAAGTTGGAGGACGCTGCAATCAGGGTGGCTTCCGAAGGCGTGAAGGCGGTTCCCGACTACCTCACCATAGGGAAGGCCGACAAGGACGGAAGGCTGGAGATCCCCTTCGGGGCCGAGGTCTTCAAACTTGACGCGACCGACCTGAGGAGTCTCGTGGAGACCGGCATCTGCATGCCCGTCACCTCCTACGCCGACAAGCTCGACGAGAACAAGAAGAAGATCCCCCTTAAGAACAGCAAGGGAGAACTCCAGACCAAGAAGGTCGGCGACAGGGAACTCCCCCTCTATGAGCAGTACAGCCACAGGGTCCTTCCCGAACTCGAGACCGTGAGCAGGGGCTTCGAAAAGAAGGACAAGGCCGACAACGTGATTCTCGGCAAGGACTCCCCCGTACTGGGCTCCTACTCGGTGAGGGCAATCCGCGACGTGGTCTACAAGGAAAGCCAGGACGGCAGGGTCTACACCTCCACCGTAGCCATCGCGGACTCCGCCACCAGGAAGGAGATGGAGTCTAGGAGGGAGCAGTTCAAGGCGACCGGCGAAAGGACCAAGGAAGCCCTCAACGGGAACTACGCCATCAACACCAAGGTGGGTGTGGCCGTGAACGCCGAGGGCAAGAGGACCATAAAGGACACCGAACTCACCGACGCCCAGTTCAAGTGCCTTACGGAGGGGATTCCCTTCGCTCTCGAGGCCAAGGACCGCAAGGGCAAGGACGAGACCTTCGTGATTTACCCTTCCGACAGGTTCGGCGAACCCTACCGTGTGCTTACGGGCGACAGGGCCAAGGCCTTCATCGAAATCAACGGCGACAAGATGAAGGACGCCCTCGAGTACAACACCAAGAGGGAAAGCGCCTCCAAGGGTAAGAGGTTCAGCGAGGAGGCCGGAGACTTCCTCCTTGACGAACCCGAGGAGAAGGCGGAGAAAGCCGAGAAGAAGGAAACCAAGAAGGCCGCAGCGAAAAAGGCCGAGGCCAAGAAGACTGAAGAGAAACCCAAGGTGAAGAAGGGCCGCAAGGTCTGACCCGCCTTCGGTGAGAGTACCGCAAGGTATGTCGTGAGCGCTACCGTTGAAAAGCCCCGGAGGGATTGGAACCCCTTCGGGGTCCCAAGAAGAAAAACCGGAAAATTATGGCTGAAAGAGACGAAGTGCTGGAGGAATTTCTCCAGAATTATCCGCCGAGGGAATACTCGCAGGGGATGGAGAAGAACCTCTTCTCCAGGAAGAACCTGAAGATGATGGACTCGATACAGGACGGGGAGACCTACCACAACAGCGGACTCCGCTGGTTCACGGGCCCCATCATGCAGAATCCCCTCCAGAACGACGGTGACGGCATCACCGTGAAGGACGCCCTGCTGAACCTCGTGGGGGAAATAGTGTTCCTGCCCATCCGCCTTCCCATCAGGCTGGCGGCCAACGCGCTCGGATACGCCCAACAGATGAACGACCCCGAACTCAAGTTCCGCGAGGAGAAGGAAAGGATGACCGCAAACGAGAGGACCCTTTACAACGACGAGTTCAAGGAGAGGCTGGAGAAGGACCACGCCTGTGAAATCAAGCTCAGGGGCGAGGCTTCCGAGTCCGATAGGTACGAAATAATCCCCGAAGGCCTCAAGGAGGGAGATAAGGGTCTGGAGGTGATGATATTGCACAAGGGCGAGAGGAAGGGAGAGAGCAGCGTTTCCGAGTGCAGGTTCGAAATCCGTTCCCGCGACGAGTGGGAGAGGATCCAGGCCTACATGCAGACCAACAGGTTCAGGGGACGTCCGCAGAAGGACAGGTTGAAGGACCTCCAGTATCATTTCGAAATGCGCAAGGACGGCGACACCCCGGGAATCTGGGGCACCATGTGCATAAAGGACAACGAGGAGGCCGCCATCATGATGTTCAAGGCCGCGAGGGCCATTGCCGAGAAGAGGGATTACGTCCTTGAGGAGACGACCACGAAGACTGTCCGTTACAACGTCAAGGCCAAGAGCGAGGCGGAGGCGCTGGAGATCGTGCAGAAGGCAGCCGAAGCGAACAAGTTCGACGTGAACGGCGACATCTACAACGAGAACGTTTCGAGGGTTCCCGGCGAGGACAGGTTTACGCAGGTCGTGGACAAGGCTTCGGGGAAGACCATATACTCAGAAAACGACAAGAGCCTCACAAACGGCCCCGCCGTGGTGAAGGCTCCCGACGGCACCTACACCGTAATGGTGAAGTCCACCCAGAAGCTCACCTACGAATGCGACGGGGTGAACGCCAAGAAGGCTTGGGAGAACCACGGGAAGGCCGCCGACATCGGAGCCCCCACCAACGTAAGCATAAGGCCCTACGACATCCGCAGCGCCAAGGTGTTCAACATACAGGGTATGAGCGTACCCGTCCTCAAGAGCGACGAACAGATGCAGGAGGCCCTCAGGGAAGCCTTCATCAGGAGCCGCATGGACACCGAGGGGAATCTCAAGATACGGACCAACATCCCCTTCGACAACTTCGCGGTGGACGGCAAGGCCACGAGGTACGTCAACCTCGACGAGAACGGGAGGGCGACAAACGAGGTGCACGAAATCGACGTGTTCCGCACCTCTCTCAAGGAGAACAACGACAAGACCTATACGGACAACTTCGGAGTGGAGTTCAACATATCCGCCGACGAGCTCCAGAGGAGCGAAGACGCCGCCGCCCTGAGCAGGGTGGAGATTTCCGTCACCCCGAAATACGAGGGCGACAGCATAATCGACTCCGACGCCGAGTGGGTGAACGATGCCCGTCTGGAGATGCTTTCCGCAGGGATGGACGAGGACACCTGTTCAAGGATGCTCACATACCTTACCGTAATGAAGGAGGACTTCAAGAATACCGATATCGAGGTGGAGATGCCGAGGGATTGCGAATCCTACCGCAACTCGGTTTCCGAAGGACATTCGCTCCTCGACGTGGAGAAGACCGCGGTGAGCCGCGAGAACAACTTCGACCCTGCTGTGGAGGACGACATGGAGACCCTCTACATAGAGGCGGAGAAGGCTCGCGAGGTGAGGGAGGCCGTCGAGGACATAGGCGACTCCATAGAAGCCTCCCAAGAGGACAAGAAGAGCATACAGAGCGTCGAGATCACCATGAAGGAACCCGAAGACGATCTGCACGACGCCAAGGCGGACGTGAAGGTGAAGCTCAAGGACGGCACCGAATACATGGCGGCAACCGACGTCATTCTCTCCGAGGACACGAAGGCGCTTTTGGAGGTCGGGGACCCCTTGGGCGACAACATCCCCGGAACTCGCAAGTTCTCGACGATGGACGAGTTCATGGACTTCTACAAGGATATGGACGCCCGTGGCGTCGTGAAGGAACAGGGGCTCGGCGACTCCTTTAAGAAGACGAGGGACGACGACCTCAAGAGGAGGCCCGACGCCAAGAAACTCTCCGCCGAGGAGCGCAGGCGCAAACAGAGGGAGAGGGCCCGCAAGAAGGCTCCCGCCAAGAAGGCGAAGGCCGCGAAGGCGAAATCTCCCATAGGAGGGCTTAGGTTGTAAATTTAACTAAAGCAATGTAACGGTAAATGAAGCAAAAAGTTCCAACTTCCATAAACCAACCTCTATAAGTTGGAGTAATTCATTGTATTGCTCTTCAAATAGAGCGTGAATATTTCGGATTTTTTCCGTCGCTCCTAGGAGCGTGAATTGAAATAAATCGGAGCGGGCGTAGGTTGGCGCTCTTCCCCCTAAAGACAGGGCGAGATGATATCTCTCCCTGTCCACTAAGAAAGAAAGCTTTTGATTTTTTATTGAGATATGGCAAACCCGAGAAACACCTCATGGCGCCCCGCCGAGGACGCGATATTCACGAGAGACGGAGGCAACGAGTTCCTCTCCCCCGCCTACAGGATGGGAAATCCCATAGCGACCCCCCTGGGGTTCATGGCGGACAACGTCTTCAGCTACGCCCTTTCGGCGAAGGTCGCCAAGGACTCCGAATTCCTTGATTTCTCCAACTGGAGGGACCCGATGCCCGTCAGCTTCGACTCCGACGGCGGATATTCCATGGAAACCTACACCGATGTTGTCGAATGGCACCTGAGGGAAACCACGAAGGACAGGTACACGCCCGTCCCGACCCTCGCCGAGGCCCTCTATCCCCCGAAGGACGGGAAGACTAGCATGGAACTCGCGAAGGAGGCTTCCGCAAGGGCGCTCTCTGACCATTATGCGGGTCTTGACGGCTTTGCCGCGAAGAGTGTAGCCGAGAAGATCCTCGACGTCGAAGACCTCCCCAACCTTGCGGAGGGCACCCGCAAGAAGTTCGAGGCGAACCCCGACCTTGCGGACAGGCTCGGCATCATGAAAGGTAAGGAGATTTACTACAACGACGTCGGCGCGGACCTCCGTTTCGGGGTGAGGCCCGACAGGAGGAACCCTTCGGTGGTGGAGGGTACGAATGACTACGGCCAGATACTTTCCCACCTCGCGGGACTTTCGAGGAACGTGAACGTGGAACAGGCCGTTCCCGACCTTGTCGTGCGGAGGCTCACTCCCGAAATGCAGGAGAGGGAGGACCTGGATGTCGTCAGGGCAGACAGACCGCTGAACAACATGTACGACAGGGTTCCTTCCCTCGACTTCGAGGCGCTGAGGGAAAGGGCCGAAGAGGCGGGGAACGAAAAGGAAACCCTTTTCCGGAACCCGTTCTCGGCAAACCCCTACGAGGGGATTTTCTATGTGGAGACGCAGGCCGAGGCCGTGTACTACGGCGAGAAGCTCCTTCAGGGGAGATCGGATTGGAGAAGCTACTTCGACAGGTACGAGGGCAGGCCCATCGGCGAGACGGGGAACACCGTCCATTGGAATTCGGACGAAAGGGCCGTCAGGACAACCTTCGGGGAGCAGTGGAGGGATTATGTGCGCTCGGCGATTCGCGGAGGCGACCTTGAGGACAGCGTAATTTTGGGTGAAGCCTTCATCACCGACGACAGTTACGGGAGGAGGAACCCTTCAAGGGGCGAGGCCCCGACATTCGCGGACGTTCTTGCGAGATACGTCGCCACGCCCGACCTTCTCCGGACAAGGCCCGTCACCCTTGCGGAGGCCGCGGTGGGCAGGGACGCCTACGAACCCGAGGAGCCCCTTGTCGGCAAGTTTTCGAGGGACGACCTCAAGGACGTCACCCGGTTCGTCGTTTCCGTAGGGGGCGACAGGGTGTTCGGAAAGGAGACGCTCTTCGGCGAAGACGGTGTGAAACAGAAAATCAACAAGGAAAGCGACATATATAAGGAAGCCTACGGAAAGTTCGCGAAGAGCCTCGATGCGGCGCTCGCCTCCAGACCCGAAAAGGTCCAAGTTGTCCTTTTGAGCAACGGGATGGAACCCTATTCGGAGTTCCTCAAGGATTACGTCAAGGCGAACAAGGGCCTGGGCGCGAAGGTGGAGGAGGTGAAACCCCTTCTCGACGGACTCAAGGGCGACTATGCGATAGGCAGGGAGTTCTCGAGGGTGAACGGCGCAATTTGCGCCCAGAGCGACGTCGTGGTGGACTTCGTGTACGGAAGGAGGGAAAGGGACGAGGGAGGCAACGACTACTACCTCGCCGACGATGCGGTAAGGGAGAACGCCGCCCTCCTCATGGTGGATTCCAGGGACAACGCCGACGAGATCCTCGCCGACGCCCTTGACGATTCCAAGGGGAACATCATAGCGGAAACGGAAGTGAGGGAGGAGGAGATCGCCAAGAGGCCTTCAGCCCTCAGGGACATAAGCGGACTGGGCGGGGACCCATCCAAGAGGGAGGACGTGCTCGTGGCCCAAAGGAACGACATATCGTCCGTATACAGGCCGCTGGAGAACAGGTTTTCGGCGGGACACGGGACGGAGGTGGACTGCATAGCGAGGGGGTTCTACTACAACCTCCTTTTCGAGACCACGGGTTCCGCCACCAAGGCCGCCGAAATAATGAAGGTGCCGAGGGGCGAGATGTACGGGAAGGCGAAGGAGATACTGGAGAAGATGAGGGAGCCCAAGGCCGGCAGGAAGGCTGCGGAGGGCGGAAGGAAGCCCGTGTACGACACCGCGGCGAAGAAGGAAGCCCCGGAGGAACCCCTGTTCGACGTGAAGGTTGCGGAAGGTATCCTCAGGGACGTCACCGTGAACGCCATCTCACTGAACCCTTCCTTTGCCGCGCTCGGCGACACCAAGGGGAAGACCATACTCTGCGAGGGTAAGGACGACATTCTCGAGTGCAGGCTCGAGGCGGTGGACAGGAAAGGGAAGAAGGTGGCCGAACTCAAGGGTATGAACATGGGCGGTTTCGTGCTTTCCGACATGAGGGACCTCCTTCTGGAGAGGGCCGGCGAAAGGAAGGTTGCGGAGAGGCCGAAGGTTCCCGCAGGGAAGTTCTCCACCCGCGATGAGGCCATCACCGAAGAGTACGCCAAGGGGAATCCCGGGAAGGTGTTCATAGTGCCTTTCGACGGGGAGGCCGGAATGAGCGAAGACTTCCACATAAGGGAGAGGGAGGTATACTGGAGCAGGGACAAGGAGGTGGAGCCGCCGACCAGGTACGAGGTCATGACGGGCGATGCGGTCACCCTGTTCCCCTCTTCGAAGGACAGGAAATACGACGTCAGGTTCAGGGAGGAGACCTCCTACAAGAAACAGGACTTGAGGGGTCTCATGAGGGCGGACAGGAACCTTGTCACGGGAGAGCTGGAGATGCACCCCATGAGCGTGAAGTTCGACACCAAACTCAATCGTTACAACTCCGATCCCGTCCCCGAGGCGAAAAGGTATTCCCGCAGGGTAGGCTCCTTTAGGGGCGACGGCGAGGCCAGGGCCGTGAGGAACGAAATCATAGAGGCTTTCGCCCAGGCGAGATACCTCGCTTCCACCTACGGGCTCGACATCTCCATACCCTACAAGGGCCACATGGAGAAGGGTAAGGTGAAACTCGACTGCACCACGCTCGCCGAGGAGTTCGGTCCCGAACTTTTCGGGAAACCCAATCTCCACGAGGCAAAGGGACTCTACAATGTCGTTTCGAGGGTTGCGAACAACACCCTCAACGGCGGTGACGCTCCCGTGAACGTGATTCAGGTCGCGCTCCCGCAGGAGGCTTCCGTTTCCGAACTCACCTATTGGAGGGACGCCCTTTCCGACGCCTTCGCAATGGCCGAGAGCATGAGAAGGAAGGGAATGGGTATGGAAGCGGGATTCGTGAACGGCACGTCCGAACTGGAGGCGGCGCTCCCCGAAGGCAGGGAGTGGGAGCCTTTCAGGAAGGAGGTGAGGAAGAACCTGTCGGCATACATGGACGTTTCCAAGGACAGGGAACTCCCCATACCGCAGATGTCGGTGATGAGGAGCGACAAGCCCGTATACATAAAGGACTTCAAGGAGGAGAACACCGTGATCCTTTCGGGGGCGTACATCCACGACATGGTTTCCGTACTCGGGCCCGTTCCCGTGAACGGCGGGGCTTCGAGGGACGATTCCGTGTATTCCATAGACCTCGTTTCCTCCGACGGAAGGCACGCGAGGGTGGACACCGTCGCAAGGTGCAGGGACATAACCAAGGGCGAACAGGAAGAGAGGAGACAGTACATGGACCTGACTTCGGTAGGGGGGAACCAGCTCGACACCTGGGTCATCCGCGCCGAGAGCAAGGAAGACGCCGAGGACTTCAGGGACGCCCTCGAGGCCGCGATGTACAGGGCCGACGGCATGAAGGTGTCGACTTCGCTCAGGGATGCCACCATCGACGACGATGACGACATCATATACGAGGCGAGGGAAAGGATGTGGATAGAGGAGAACGGCGATTACAGGGGCGTTTCCGACATTTCCCTTTTCCTTGACGAGGGCAAGGACAACAGTTCGCTGAAGGAGCTCGACTTCGTGGGTTCCATATCCAAGAGCGACAACTTCGGTTACAAATCCACGGGAGAGGGTGATTTCGTAGGCCAGATCACCGTGGAGAAGGACGGGGAGAAGCTCACCAGGGACATACCCGCGGGACTCACCGTCGTCACCGAGGCGGCTCTTCAGGCCCATTTCTCAGCCGAGACGGATTCGAGGGAGAACCACTTCTCCAAGAAGACCGCCGACGCCCTTGCAAAGTACGGGGCCATGGTGAACGAACCCACTCTCATCTACCCTTCGCTGGGCAAGGGAGAGAACGACCCCTCCGAGTTCATACGTATCAACGGGGCGGCCTACAAGGGAGTTTCGGTTCCCGAAGTGGACTCCGGGGAGAAGGCCCTCATGGAAAAGGCGAAAGCCGAGTTCGAGAAGAACGAAAAGAGGGTCAGGGAAAACAAGAAGACTTCCAAGGCGGAGAAGAAAACCCCGAAGAAGGACAAGAAGGGACACTCGATGTAGGCTTCCCGCGCACACGTTGCGCGTCCATATATATACATTTTTTCGGTTCTTCAATTTTTTTTTGGATCGGGAGGGTTGGAAGCCCTCCCTTTTTCCGTGCGCCCCGTTGCCTTTCCGGAAAATCCCCGACGCTTTTTCGGAATTTTCTCCAATGAATAAAATGGAAAACGTTATCTTTGCGGAAAGGCAACCAAAAAAAAAGACGCGACATGGCGATAAGGTATTCGGACCGCAGGGTCCCCAAGGCTTTCGTTTCTTCGGAAGCGGCATTCATAGACAGGTTTTCGGTCGCCGAGGGTACGGTCCCCGGTTCCGAGTTCGTAAATGGCGTCAGCGGAGAAGGCTGGCAGGCGAAGTGTTGCATTCCCCAGAAGATCTTCGACCGTCCCGACGGGAAGGGTATGGAGATTTTCTTCAAGAGCCACAAGCTGGACCATTCCCTTTTCGCGGGACACAAGGTGGAATACGAGGAGGTCGGGATGGAAGAGTTCCAGAACATAGACCTCTCCCCCGTCCCCGTCTTCGACAAGGACGAACCGTGGGGTTACCTCCCCATAGCCTATGTGAGGGTGAAGAGCCTCGGAAACAGGAACGTCCCGCTCGTGGTCTTCGCGAGGAAAAGGATAGTGGCGTACCTCAACCTATTCTACGGGAAGGACAATTCCGTTGTCACCAAGGGCGAGGTGGCCAAGGGGTTCGTAGCGTCTTCGGTGAATTCCAAACTCATCGCCCAGAGGGTGGCGGACACCTTTTCGAGATTCATGGGGCTTCCCGTGCTTAGCGGGAAGGAGGCTCTGCTCGTGAGGGGCGACGAGGGTTCCATACCGCTCGCCTTCAGAGACGGGAAGGTGTACGCCTGGGTAGGCGGCGGAGGGATTTGCTTCGACCGCGACATGAGCCCCTACAGGAGGGCTTCGGAGTTCCTTCAGGCCTACGCCTATGCGGCGGCTTCGGTGATGAGGGGCGATGTCATTTCCGCGGTGGACACCGCTTTCGACATGAGGAACGAGACCGTCCTCACGAGGGCGGGGTTCGGTTTCCTCACCGACATAAGCGACGACGAGTTCGAGAAGGAGGGAGGCGACTGGCTCCGCAGCATGGACCTTCCCGTGTTCCTTCTCGTGCTGGGAGGCGACATCACTTCAAGGGACCTTGTCTTCAGGGGCGAGAAGAAAACGCAGGACAAGAAGATGTAGCCTTCCCGTCCGTCTTCCATCTTCTGTTCTTTTTTACATCCATTTCCCTATTCATTTGTATTTATGAAGGAAACCTCTTGGGCCGATTTCGAAGGCAGGGGTGCGGCGATGGTCGCAGCCGGGCACGATGCGTTCCTGAGATACCTTTCGGGAGGCTGGGGTTTCCGGGAGGGGGACGTCGTCGTCACCCGTTTCAAGAGGAGGTGGTTCCCCGGGGGTGCGGCCTTCAATGCGAGGGTGAAGTTCCGCTCCCGTTCCGAGGTTCTGGACGTGGAGGGGACCGTCACCAAGGCCAACGAGGTTTCGGTGCAGGGCATGACGCTGCTCGGCAGCGGAGGGTACATCCTCACGAGGGTCGGATTCAAGGGGCTTTCCGACGTGAGGGAAACCTTCAGGAGCGTCCTTTCCATGATGGGGATTTCGGTCCCCGAAGGCGACTCCGAAGGCGGGCTTCCCTTCTGTTACGGGATGTTCGTTATGGAGGACAGGCTGACGCTGTCGTCCTGTTCCGACGTGAAGGCCGCCGAGAGGGGTGCGTTGTTGAAGGCTTCCAGGAGGGGGATGCTCGTGGAGAGGCTCGCCAAGGGCAGGTACTCGATGAACCTCACGATGACCGTTTCGGGGACTTCGTTTGTCATTTCATGCAAGAGCGTATGCGATTGGGACGGGGCCGAGAGCGTGTCGGTTTCCGTAAGGAACTATGCGGACGGTTCCTGTGAGGAGGTCTCCCCCGGGACGGGTGCGGTGAGGGAGGCCCTTCTGCACGTCGCGGCCCTCCAAAGGACCAGGGGAATGGTGTCGGGGGTGAGGTGAAATTCCACATTTCGGAAAGGTATTGAAAGATTTTTTGTAATAAAAATCGGCCTTGCAAGTGGTTGCAGGGCATTTTTTGTGAAATTTACATCTGACCTTTTCCGAAATTTGTTTGCAAAAATGTAGAAACTTGAATATCTTTGCAACTGTTTCCCGAAAGGAAGGCGGCTTATGTGTGGAAAACCTTCGGGAAAGGAAAGAAGGAAAACACTATTGGTTCAACGATAAATGGACGTTTGTTCAATTCCGATGGCCCCCAAGGCCGAAGACCTGACCGAAATACTGTCCTCCGTAGGATACAGGGTCATCGAGACCCGCCGCAGCGCGTTCTCCCCTTCGGGGAAGGACGGCTTTTCTGCGTCCGAAACGAACTCCAAGAAAACATCCGAAAAGTAGGAATTACAATCTTTTATGATATTTAATATGAAAGGAAAAGCTACAAAGATTCTCGCCGTCGCCGTCGTGGCACTCCTGTCCTTCGGGATGGCGGCTCCGCGTGCTTCCGCCCAGCAGTCCAACCCCGAGAGGGTGAGCCTCGGCGTCGACCTCGGCCAAGCGGCTTGGTTCGGCACCATAGGCGTCGACTTCTCCTATGCGGTGGGTAGGCACTGGACCACTGACCTGTTCGTCCGTTACAATCCCTGGAAATGGGAGAAGAAGGACGGCTCCCAGATAAACCAGAGGGTCTTCGCGGCCCAGGCTGGTGCGCGTTGGTGGCCTTGGCACGCCCATTCGGGATGGTATTGGGGCGGCGGCGTCCGCGGTTGCGTCTACAACCAGGGCGGACTCTTCAGCGACAAGGCTGAGGAGGGTACCGCATGGGGACTCTCCCTCGGTGGAGGCTACGCCCTCATGCTCGGCGGCCACTGCAACCTCGAGTTCGGACTCTCCGGATTCGCAGGAATCAAGAATTACACCAAGTACTCCTGCACCGTCTGCGGTAGGGAGGAAGAGACCGGAAAGGGCAAGTGGTTCATCTGGCCCGACGTACCTACCATAAGGCTCACATTCGTATTCTAAAGGAGGAGGCAAGATGAACACCATCAAAAGGACAATGGCGACTCTCGCGGCGATAGCTGCGACCGCATTCGCACTTTCGGCTCAGGACTATCACGTTTCCGTGAACTCTCCCGTGGGCCTCAAGGCACGTTCCAACGAGGACCCCGCGAAGGTTTTCGTTGCGGAGGAAGGTGACGACGCCCTCCTCGGCTTCCGCCTCTTCGTACCCAACGGGGCTATTCCCGAAGGCCAGATCCTCAGGCTCAACCCCGATCTCAGCGTGAACGGCGAACACAGGGCCCTCTCACCCATTCTCGTGGGCAGGGACGGAGTCCTCTGGAGCGACGGCACCTGGGGAAGTTACGACGAACTCACCAAGCTCGGCGGCAACAAGATCGATACCGTCAGCGTGGTGGACCCCCACCAGCTCAGGCAGTTCATAAAGAGGAACATGCCCTACGTCTACGACGGTTCCATGCCGCGCAACACCCTTTCCTACTGGGGAGTCTCCGAGAAGGAGGCCGTGAAGCACTACGGCAGGAAATACATTCTCAAGAACGGCGACAGCACCCGTTATCCCGACGTCACTGCATCCCCCAACGGAGGTTTCCGTCTTGACGGTGTGGAGAACGTGGACGGCGGAAGGATTTACCGCTTCATCTACGGATGCCCCGTTCCCGCGGGCAACAGCGTCGCCGACGTTCTCTTGAATGGTTCCCTCGGCGAGAGCGACGGAGCCAATCCCATGAGCCTTACCGCAAACGAGCCCCTCAGGTGGAGCGTTTCCTCCCCTTCGAGGCTTGCAAGCATACGTGAGAGGATTGCGGCGCTCGCCGACGCCAACGCAACCGTCACCGAGACCGACAAGTACGAGATCGTTTTCGCTTCGGGTTCCGCGGTCGTGAATTCCGCCCTCGGCAACAACGCATCCGAACTTGAGCGCATCCGCGAGGCGGCCCGCAAGGCTTCCCTCAAGGAAGGCATGAAACTCGACAACGTCGCCATCTCCGCATTCGCATCCCCCGAAGGCTACGCTTCCTTCAATAGGAACCTCTCCGGTCAGAGAGCCGCTTCCGTGGCTTCATGGCTGAAGTCCAATGGCATCTCCGTTCCCGTCACTTCCGAAGCGGGCGGTGAGAACTGGGCCGACCTCGACAAGTGGGTCGCTTCCAGCGGAATCTCCGCAGCCGACAAGGGCATATACGAGGACGCCAAGAGCGTATCCGACCTCGATGCGAGGGAGAACGCAATCAGGAAGATGTCTTCGTTCCAGAGCATATTCAAGGACGAGTATCCCCACCTTAGGGTAGTGAAGGTTGACTTCAACATGCACTACACCGACCAGGCATACGCCGAAGGCGTGAAGGCCCTTCAGGACGGCGACTACGGCACCGCCGCGAAGCTTCTCGCACCCTACGCCGACGCCAACACCGCGCTCGCATACGCGGGAGCCGGCAGGTACGACACCGCCGAGGTGATCCTCTCCGAACTTCCCGACAACGCCCACAACCGCAAGGTTGCCCAGCTCGTGGCCGACCTCAGGGAGGGTAAGTAAAAGAATGATTCCACGGTTCCCTCCCCTTTAGGGGGGGGGCGGAACCGGAAACATAAGACAAAAGCTACTGTTTATTTTTTTTCAACCAACTCAAAACAACGAAATGAGAAAAGTTTCTTACGTTCTCGCCGCTGCTGCCGCAATGCTGGCGATGTCCTGCAACAAGCAGGATTCCGTTTCCCCCGTTCAGGCTGTGGGAGGTGACCCCTGCATCCTCAACGTGACTCTCAACTCCCCCATGGGACTTACCAAGGCTACCGAGGCCGACACCGACGCCGAGGCTTTCGTAAAGCAGATCGACATCGTAATCTTCGATTCCGGAACCGGACTGAACACCGGATACAAGAGGTTCTCCTCTGGTGAAATCTCCACCGCCGACGGCAAATCCACCGTCTCCATGGAGGCCAAGAGCGGTTCCGTGGACGTGTATGCCCTCGTGAACTACAGCGAGACCATCTCCGATGCCGAACTCGCAAGCAAGGACGCCTTCCTCAAGAAGAACTTCGACCTGAAATACCAGGCCAAGAACGACTTCGAGATGATAGGCAACACTTCAGCTGTCCTTTCGACAAAGAACGACAACGAGGTCAACATCTATGTCGACCGTGCCGTTTCAAGGATTAAGATCGGCAAGATCACCCGTCAGTTCGAGAACACCACCCTCGCTTCCTATCCCATGGTAATCGACGGTATCTATGTTTCCGACGGTGTTTACAGGGCCGACTTCCAGTTTGGCAAGGACGTGGTCACCAAGGCTGCCTTCTTCAACCCTTGGGGTTCCGTTGCAAGCAACCTCCCCATCGCCTACAAGGAGGACCTCAACCTCGACCTCGTTAACGGACAGAGCCTCAACATGGACGTGGAGGACTACTACCTCTACACCATGCCGAACCCCTACGCCACCACCATCTGCGCAAGCGACTTCGACTCTCACGCCGACATGCTCGCCGCAGCGAAGGACTACCAGCTCAGGGGCACCATGCTCATCATCATCGCCCACATCACCCTCCCCAGCGGTGACGTTCAGCAGATGAGCTACACCATCCGCCCCAACGTCGCTTTCGAGAAGAACCACTCCTACGACTTCGACGAGATCGTGCTCTCCAACCTTGGAAACAACATCGGCGATTGGCCTGACGACTACATCAAGGACTATCCTCAGCCCGACACCACCAATGATCCCCTCACGAGCAATCCTGACGGAGACGGAACTGACAAGGGTACTCCCGGCGTAGACGAGGACGGTACCATCACCGAGGAAGTGAAGACCGTCAGCGTAACCTTCAACCTCTTCGTCAACGACTGGGAGCAGGTACTCTGCGCCAGCGAAGGACAGGAAAGTGGAAGCGGAAAATACGTCATCTAGTCTCACCACAAAAAAAAAGAAAAGCCGTAGCGGGAGGCGACACTCCCCTACGGTCCCAAGAGATACAAACTCAGTATAAACTTTTTTTTTATTCACTAACTTTTTAAGACCATGAGAAAAATTTCTTATGTAATTGCCGCCGCAGCCGCGATGATGGCAATCTCCTGCAACAAGAATGATTCTGTTGCCCCCGTACAGTCAGCCAAGGGCGATCCCTGCACACTGACCATCACCCTCAAGTCTCCCGCCAACAATGCAACCAAGGCTACTGTCGCCGACTCTGACGCAGAGGCCAAGGTCAACTCGGTGGACATCTTCATTCTTGACGCTACCGGAGCCCGTATCATTTCCAGTGATAAGAGCGCTTCCGACTACCGCGTGAATACGCCCAGTCCTGTTGACGGAAAAGAGCATACATACACTCTTGCAGTTTCCACTAATACCGCTGCCAAGAAGGTATACGCTCTCGTAAACCTTGGTGAAAGTGACCTCAGTGGCGTGGACACTGAAGAGGCTCTTCTCAAAAAGTATTTCGAACTCAGTGACCAGGAAGTTGGCGCTTTCCAGATGATCGGTTCTTCAAGCCTCGACCTCACCGGTGCTTCCACCGCTACCGTTAGCATCGACGTGAACCGTGCGGTTGCAAGGCTCAAGATCAACAAGATTACCCGTAACTTTACTAACACAACACTCCAGAACGGCGTTCTCGCCATCAATAACATCTACGTTTACAATGGCGTCGATCAGGCAAGGTACGACTTTATGGAGGATTCTCAGATTGATTGGTTCTTCCACAAGTTCGCATGGAACGCTGAGGGTTACAGCGTCTGGAGCAACAAGGATGAGTTCCCCGCTTGTGAACCCGAGTACGATCTTGCAAGCTGCTTCATCAACCAGAAGGTTTACGAAGGTTCCAGCATCGACCTCAGCGATGCCATCTACTCCGTATACTCCATGCCCAACACCTTCAGCGTAGACACTACAGGTGCCGTCAACGGTGAGTTCACCGCACGTGCCGCACGCCTTATGGTGACCGCAACTTTCGACTATACCGACAGTAAGGGACAGGCTCAGAGGTACTACATGTACTATCCTATCGCTCTCAACACCGTTCTTGAGAACAACCACTCTTATGAGATCGATAATCTCAATATTACAGGTCTTGGAATCATCGGTAAACCTGGAACCGTAGGAGAAGAAATCGATACCACCCTCAAGACTGTCGACGTTACTTTCGAACTCGTAGTCAAGGACTGGGAGCAGGTTCTCGTTACAGGAGAAGGTTCAGCCGAAGGGGAATTCGAGGTTTAATCCCGAATTGACAATATCGCCGGGCGGGGAGGTGAAACTCCCCTCCGGTCCAACGGAAGATAAAAAATCTTATAATTCATTTAGTTTATATGAAAAGTTTCAAGACCATCGGAAAGAAGGCGCTGACCGCCGCCTCGCTTCTCGCCCTGTTCGGTCTGGGTGCCTGCAACAAGAGCATCTACGAGGACAGGAGCCAGTGCGACTCGTGGCTGACCTACGCCTCTGACGGGTACATCGAAGACAGCTATCCCGGAGGGGACATCTTCTTCATCGCGTACCAGGACGGGTCGCTCCACCTCTCCGAGTCGAGGTCCACTGAGGACTTCACTTCGGGGAACGTGTGGTGGCACGTTGCCGAGGGAGCCACGGTTGACGTCGTGGGACTCCACGGGGTGGACAAGGGCAAACTGAACGCCTCTGGCGGGCTCTACACCATCCCCTACGGCTACCAGTGCGACTCGCTCTACGAGACACACCTCGAGGACATCTACATGTCCGAGAGGGACGTGAGGGTTTACCGCCCTCTGAACAAGGACTTCATGACCCTCACCATCATGCCCAACAAGGACAACTGGGACGGCACCGAGGGTGAATACGCCTACGACTACGTCCTCCAGAGCGGATGGGACGGCTACTACCTCCCCTCGATGGAACCCCACGCGGGCGAGTTCCAGGCATACGCCGAATGGGGTGCTGACGGTCGCGGTTCCGCCGCTTCCGTAAGGCTTCCCCGCCAGGGCGGAGAAGGGCTCCAGATGAGGATTATCGACCGCGCAAACGGTGAATACGTCGGATATGTCGACATCTACAAGATCCTCGAGGGAATGGGCTACGACTGGACTTCGGACGACCTGCAGGACGCGGTCATCGAAATCGACTGGGCCTACATGAGGATGAGCATTACGGTGAACGACTGGACGAGGGTCGTGGTATTCGAACTCTGGACAATCTAAAAAGACGGAAGATATGAAAAGGAATACCATAATACTTTCAGCCATTCTCGCGGTGCTTTCGCTCGTCTCCTGCAACAAGGACAATGCGGGCATCGGCGAAGAGCAGAACAAGAAGGAGGAGTACGTGAACCTCATCGTAGACATGAGACTTCCCCAGCCTTCGACGAAGGTTGTTGACGTAAACATCAAAGAAGAGAGTGTCATCAACAATATCAAGGTTCTCGTGTACGACTACGACGACGTATTGACTTGGTACAGGCTTGCGCTTACCAATAGTGACGAACTTACGGATGCCCAGAAAGACTCTTTAAAGACTTTTCCTAAGGCCACTTACGGTAAGTTCGACGGTTCTTTCGGAATTCTCCAGTGCACCCGCGGAAAGAAACTCATTGCGGCTTTCGCAAACGAACCCAAACTCGATGCGAACACCACCCTTACAGACCTTATCGGCTATGACGGCACCCTTATGCAGAGCCTCCCCGGCAATATCATAATGGAGGCTTCCGATACTGTCACCATCAACGAAAACACCAGCATCGAGATGGAGGCCAAGAGGGAAATCGCAAGGTTCCACGTGAAGAAGGTCACCAACAGCCTCGAAGGCAAGGATGCCGGCAAGGACATCGTCCTTGAGAGGATGTTTCTCGCCAACGTTTCGGGAGACTTTGATGACTGGAACGGTTTCGAGCACACCCCTAGCGTATATTATAATTTCGGTAACGACACCAAGACCATCCTGTCGAATCTCGACGGCGAGGCCAAGGCATACACCGTGGACGAAATAGGCGCAACCATCAAACATGGGGAATCTTACGAGGAACACCAGCATTACTTTTATTCCGGTACTTGTTATACGAATTCAAACTCTTATGAGGACGGTACCCAGCTTGTCCTTGAAGGTTATGTCGGAGACGATCCCACGTTACGTTACTGGTCGATTTCTTTTGACGAGAGTCATCTCAACATATCAATAGCAGGCAACCACTCCTACACCTTCAACGAAATCATCATAAAGAGCGAAGGTTCCTATGACATCGATCCCGACAAGACCTACGACGCCATCGACTTCAAGGGCGGACTTACCGTCACCGACTGGTCTACCGGTGAAGTCAGCGTCGACGTGGAGCCCTCCACCGTACTCATCACCCTTATCGGAAGCAGCCTCGAGCAGTGGACCGAGGAGGAACTCTCACTGATACTCGGATAGTTAAACGAAATACAGAAAACATCATATCATGAACAGAAGAAAACTGACAGCAATCGGGCTCGCCTCGCTCCTCTTCGCAGGATGCGCCAAGGAGGGGACATCGCCCGTGGCCCTGCAGTCCGGACTCTCCTTCGACACCTCCATGGCGGAGGTGTTCGGGGAATGGTCTTCCCCCAGCCAGGTCGGCGAGGGCGGCGGTCTCATCATCTCGATGAGCGGAGCCCCCGCGGGCGAGGCTTCCACGAAGGCCGCCCCGAGCGACGAGGCTCCCACGACCTTCAGCGTGAGCGGTTACCGCTCATCCGACGGGTCGTTCAACCCTTCCAAGGGCGACGTGGAGATTCTCACCACTACGGGAACGGAAGGCAGCGGCTCCTACACCATGAGGGATGAGACCATATCGTCCACCCTCATATCGCAGGAGGTCTGGGACAACGCGGGAACCGACAAGTTCCGCTTCTACGCCTGGGCTCCCGTGGGCTACGCCACCCTCAAGGAGGACGGCCCCGCACCCATCCTTTCGGTAACCCCTTCGACCGACGTGACCAAGCAGGCCGACTTCATGGAGGCCGTTTCAAGCGACTACGCTTCGACCGCCAAGGAGAGCGTTTCGCTCGAGTTCAAGCACGTCATGGCGGGAATCAAGTTCAGCGTCGGGACGCTCCCCTACGCCTATACCGTCACCAAGGTCTCCCTCGTGGGAGTCTATACGGGCGGCAGCAGGGTCGTTGGCGGAAGCTGGGCCGTGGATGAGACGAAGACAGGCGATTACACCATCGACGGACTCTCCGCAAAGGTGGAGAAGACAGATGACGTGATCACCGACAAGGAGAACACCTTCATGCTCATTCCCCAGACTTTCCCCGAGGGAGCCGAGATATACTACGAGTTCACCCTTGACGGGGCGACAATTTCCGCGAGCGGAGACCTCTCCGGAGTCGAAATCAAGGAAGGGATGATGTACACCTTCAAGCTCTCCATTCCCGAGAGCGAGGAGAGCAAGTACAACTTCTTCGTTTCCGACATCGACGGGTTCGGATGGGATTCCGAGACCCAGAGCTTCGGTATCGCCTCCTTCATGAGCTACGACAACGGCTACACCGAACCCATCGCATGGACGGCTACGTTCAGCGACACCGAGAACGGCACCTACACCAGCGAACTTCCCGCGTGGATTGAGAGTATGGAAATCAGCGGCGAAGGCGGAGTGAACATCACGTCCGTAGACATCACGTCCAAAAGGACCGAGACCGCGAAGGTGGCCTATGTCAAGTTCAGCAACGGCAAGAATGATGACATCGTGAAGAAGATAAGCAAGGAAGCCAACTACGTATTCCTTGTCTGTGACTCCGAGGGTGTCACCCTTACCGCGGCTGCCGAGGACGGCACCTACAGCGGGGAGACCATAACCCTTTCCAAGGGCTCCAACTATGTTCCCGGATGGGAGGTGCAGTATGGATTCAGGGTGACCACCAAGAATCCCAGCATCAGTGACGCCAGTTTCGCCTATTGGGACGCATCGAATGTCGTTACCCTCAACGAGTTCATGATGGGAACGGGCGTGGGTCGCATCAACCTTACGGGACTTGAGGCCGCAGCTGCGAATGTGAAGGACCTCAGCGGGTTCTTCACGGGAAGTTCCGTTTCCAGCATCGATCTCTCGGCCCTGTCGGCATACACGGGAGTCACGAGCCTTTACGGCTTCCTCCAGGGCTGCAACAAGCTTACGGAAGTGGATTTGAGCCCCCTTAAGAACATGGGACAGGTTACGACTTTGGAGAAGTTCCTCCAGGGTTGCACGGGTCTTACTACAGTCAATCTCGGCCCTCTGGCTTCGATGACCAAAAATACGACCCTTAAAAGTTTCATGTCGGGATGTACGGGGCTGACGAGCCTTTCGCTTGCCGGACTCGGAACACAGACTCTTGTTACGGACATGAGTTACTTCCTAGCTGGTTGTACCAGTCTTACCGAGGATGTGGATTTCAGTATCATATCGGACATTACCAATGTTACCACACTCGAAGGGTTTATGCAATTTGTTCCCGTAAAGAACGTTTCCTTCTATTACAACGATTTCTCAAAAGTAAGGAACATAACGGACATGTTTAAGAACGATGTCGACCATTTTAAGATGGAAACACTTAACTTCGGAATGCTTTTCTATTTCTATGACGAAACGGTGGAAGACGTCGGCGATTTCCTTGATGACGGCAGTGGTCTTCTTCTGCAAAACACAAAGGTCCTTACGACAGTGAAGGCCGCTTTTAGTAATGTTTTGAATACTCAAGTCACCAAATACTCCGAGTGGCTCTACGATTATGTAGTAGAAAGGGCGGGAACCTCGTTGTCCTCTTCCGGAATGACAAGAGACAATTACAACTATTTCGTTATCACTCTCACATACTAGCGGAAAGAAAATGAAAAAGAAAACATACATATATTCCATCCTTGCGCTGCTTTCTCTGGCTTCATGTCAGAGGAACGAAACCGATGCCATCTCCCCCGTACAGAACGGGGAGATAGGCTTCACTTTCAGCGTACAGGACGAAGCTTCAACCAAGGCCGCAGCAGACATAGCGCTCGAGGCTACCGATGCCAAAGGCGAGATTACCGACCTCTTTCTCAGTGAAAGCCCCCTTTCCAGTCCCTTGGCAACGAAAGGTAGTACTACTGACGAGGTTTACAGGAACATGAACGTCTGCGCCTTCTCCATGAACGGGGCTTTTTCGGGCTCTTCCGTATTGTTCGACTGGACTTCAGCCTATGAAACCAATACCGCTACGGATGAGTATAGGCTCAGTAAGGCGATGTATTGGAGGTCGAATGACGACTATAATTACCGCTTTTATGCGGTATCCCCTTCATTTGGATTTTACGGAGACCTTATGACTTCGGATGCCGTTTCCGGCGGAACTGTTCCTGTTATCGCTTACGACCCTTCCGCGGCTGACGTGGACAGGAATACCGCAGACGGTAGCGTGGACATTCTTGAAGCCATTTCCGGGGACGTGGTTTCGAATTACAACCAGCCCGTTCCGATGACCTTCAAACACATCCTTTCGGGAATGAAGTTCTCCCTTGGGGAGTCTTCCGAAATTGTACTGAAAGCCGTAACCCTCGACGGAATTTACGTTAAGGGTAAAAAGGAAATCGGCGGGGAGTGGTCGAGTCTCGAGACGGGCTCCATGACGCTTTCAAACCAGAAGGTCGTAAGCGAAGGTGAAGGCATCTCGGAGGATGACGAAGTGATGTTCGTGATTCCCCAGACCGCACCCGAAGGGGCGAAACTTAGCCTCGTTTTCTCGAACAACGGTGTCGACAAGACCATATCGGCTCCTATCGGAGGACAGGAACTGAAAGCGGGTTATCTTTATACTGTGACCCTCAACCAGGGCTACATCATCTTCACGACCGACGGTACGGACGTTGCCATTTCAGACGCAAACAATAACATTTTCGGTACCGTATCGGGGGAAAACTACAAGTTATACGGCGTCAATTCCTCTTTCGGTTCGCAGGCCACAACATCCGGAGAGCACGTCACGGAGGTGGACCTTTCCCACTGGAATCCCGCAAACGTCACCAACATGCGCAGATTTATGCAAAATCTTGGCGTAAAAACCGTAGATCTCAGTGTTCTTAAGAACCTCAATCCGGAAATCACAAATTGCACCGGTTTCCTTAGGGTTAACAAGTACCTTGAAACTGTGGACCTCAGCCCGCTTTCGGGTCTCACTAAGGTAGAGAACCTAAATGAATTCATGTATCATAACTTCAGTCTGAAGGAGATTGACCTGACGCCTTTGGAAAATCTCACCAACGTGAGATACTTGTCTTATTTTCTCTATGGATCCTGCGGAAACCTCACCGAACTGGATTTGAGTCCGCTCGCCGGAATGACGAAAAACACAAATTTGGCTTATTTTTGTGGAATGCGGAGCATGAATTTCTTACTTGACAGTTGGCAAATCGACGAAATCGACCTCAGTCCGCTCGCGGGAATGACGAAAGTGACATCACTTTTAGGATTCCTTTACGCCTGCAGAGGCCTGAAGAAGGTCAACCTCACCCCTCTTGCGGGAATGACGAAAGTTATATCACTTTCCCATTTCATGACCTGTTCTACCGATATCGAGGAGCTGGACCTTTCTCCGCTCGCTTCCATGACAGAGACAAGGATTTTATCGAATTTCCTTGCGAATTCTTCGGCAAGTGGCAAGACTCCGATAGGGGAAAGGCTGGTCGGCGGGGCGAAAGGAGGTTTCGAATTCATCCGTAATTTTACGAACGTGACGCATTTGGATTCTTTCTGCCTTAATGACGGACTTGGCGAATTCGATTTCTCGGTTTTCGAGAACACCGGAAGCAAGGTTGTAAACATGTCATGTTTCCTTAATGCCAACTATCTGAAAGAAGTGGACCTCAGTCCTTTCGCCGGCGCGAAGGTTCGAGTCGCATACGAAATACTCAGTTCTAACTATATGACGACCGTCGATATGTCGATGATAGATTTCTCGGGCTGTACATCCTATTGCGGACCTGGTGATGATGATCCTCACGGTGAAGGTAGTTCGATATTGCGCAATTGTCCATATCTTGAGTGGGCCGACATTTCCAACTGGGATTTCTCTGAAGACGGAGCGGGTCCTTGCCGGGTAGTAAGTAATGCAAAAAAGGATTCCGAAACAGGACAAGAGGTTAAAACGAAAACCATTTCTTGGTCTTTTGGAGGTTCTGCAGGAACCCCTAAACTCAAGACGGTGGTTAGCCATGTCACCAAAGAGAACCATATCGCGGCGCTGAAGAACTGTCTCGAGAATACGCATCCTACCAAAACGGTGACCTACGTCATCGACGAGGAAGCTGGTACGGTGACCTTCACGCTGAGCGACGAATAGCCGTCGGGCGTAACGATAAAAAAAAGGAGACTCGTAAGAGCCTCTTTTTTTTATGTCTGCAACCTTACCGTCACCTTCTCATTCCCTTGTTCTTTTTCAGTTCCTTCCCCAGCGTTTCCGTCACCCTTTTCAGGAACTTTTCCGGGTTCTTTATGGCGTCTTTTTTTTGTGGTGAAAGTTAACCGCAGAAGGCGGTATGGAGGTTTTTGTAATTCGGAAGGAGAAAACCATACGGATCCCCTCCTTTTACTTTTGTTTAGAGCCTTCTCTTATTTAACCAAGTTTTAGCAAGAAATCTCCCACTTCTATAAGTGGTGAGATGAATTGTAGATTGGTATTATTTTTGTAACTAATAAGTTATACACAGTAGGGATGGAATAGCCCGAACTTATACGCTTGTGGACATCATGTAAGACGTTTGTCTGCGTGTTACGCAGCAACGCAGCGGTGGGTGAAGCAAGAAGCTCCAACTTCTACAAGTAGGAGTAGTTCACGGGTGAACATCATAAAGAAAAGGAGGCCTTTCCGGGTCTCCTTTTCTTTATGACAAATGCATTCCGTTCCTACAGGATGGAGAACGTTGCGGTTCCCGCTTCCTCGTCGATGATGTAAGATACGGTTTTATCTGCGTGCGTCTTTTCAAGGCACTCCTTCAGGGCCGCGAGGTGGGACTCCTTCAGAAGATGGGTAACCACGGTGGTTAACTTGGCGGTATCATAGAAAGAACGTTGGAACGTAAAGACATATTTCAGTTCCCCCGTTTCACGGTCATTTGTAGCATTGCGGGCAAGACACATCTGTCCCACTCCATCTTCGGAGAAGTCGATGTTCGATATGTCCGCATATTCAAGGGCGGAACATTTTTGGAAAATACCGCTGCCCCACTTCGTATATGAATCGTAGTCCGTGCCGTAGGAATCTTCCGAGATGTAGTGGGTGGCGTTCGAGAAGTCTATCGCCGACAAGTCGATGGTCTTGAGCTTGTAACAGCTATTGAATATGTTTCGGATAGCCTCCGGCTTCCATTTACCCAGCATCGACATGTCGACGTTCTCGATAGCGACACAACCTGTCATGAAGTTGAACATACTCTTTATTGTACAGTTCTTGAAAGGACTCAGGTCCACGCCCGTCAGATAAAAGCAATTTGCCAGGAACGAATTTATGGATGTCACTTTGGTCCAGCTTTCGGCAAAGGAAAGGTCTATGGAAGTTATCCTGTTGCTTCCCATGAAATATTCCACCGTTACGACATCCGTCATTCCGGCGAGCGGACTGAGGTCGATTTCGGTGAGCTGGCATGCCATTAGAAAGGCGGCAAGACTCGTCACCTTCGTCATCCCGGCAAGGGGTGATATGTCAATTGTGTTACCCGCACCGGCAATTCCGGAACAACTCGCGAGAAACCACGCAAGACTCCTGTTCTCCGTCATTCCCGCCAACGGGCTGAGGTCGATTTCGGTGAGATGGCTACGGAATCTGAGGAAACCGTTGAGATATTCCACCTTCGTCATTCCGGCCAGCGGGCTGAGGTCAACCGCTTTCAGTTCCGAATAATGGCCTTGGCTGGAGAGAAGATTTCCACTGCAGGAAAGGAACCACGAAAGATTGCGACAGTCGGTCATGTCGGCAAGACCAGAAAGATCTACGGTTTCGAGGTCTAAGGTGTTAAGTGCGAAACTCGAGAGGTTTTGCACTTTGTCCATCCCTTTCATGGGGCTGGTATCGAGGTTCTTAAGGTTACGGCATTCCTGGAGGAAACCCTGCATGGATATTCCTCCCGCGCCAGAGATTCCCGTAAGGTCGATCTCCTCGATGCCGAGGCGGGCGCAGCCGCCGTAGAGGCCGGAGTTGCGTCCCGGTCCCCAGTTGGTGAAGTCCACCCTCGTTATGTGTTTTCCGATCTCCCATGTCAGGGCCTGCGGTACGGAGGAGAGGCCCGTGAGTCTACACTCGGTCCCCGTAGCGGTGCCCGCGGAAACCTTGGAACCATCCGTAAAGGCCATCATGAGGGGCACGTCGGTACCGTCCGTATCGTACTCTATGTAACCTTGCGAAGCCTTTATGGTGTACAGGTGACCCGCTTCGAAGGTGATGCCTTCGAGATAATAATACATCGACGCCTCGGCTCCGTTGCTCACATAGTTTATCCTGAGGTAGGACTCCTCGCCGAAGGTCTGCGGCACAAGCAGGAACGTCTTATCGCCTGTTACGATATCGTTGCCGCTTTCCATGTTTTCGTATACCGACGCGATGTTGTAATTGTCGCCTCCGATGTAAGTCCAGGAATCCGAGTCAAGGCTGTAGTTCCCCTTGGTGCGGATCCTGCGGAACTCTGCGCTCTGCACCACACACTCGGGGAAGGCGTCCGCCTCTATCCTTACTGCCGCAAAGATATGTTTGAAGGTCATCGGAACCGCGGCGTCGTAATTCGAAGGCAGGTCTTCGGATTTACCGACAAGAATGTCGGTCACGTCCTCGGATTCCATCCCCGATATGTCCACCGATATGACCGGGGCGCTCGTCTGTTGGCCGTTCCACGTCACATAGTCGACCCCTGAAGGGGAAACCGCGTAGAATTTGTAATTCAGATCGCCGTTGGCGAGCCAATACTTGGCGCTACTGAGCCTGTACTCGTCAGTTTCGGAATTCGTCTCGTAGGCCTGCGCCTTATAAAAGAGGCTTTCGCCGTTCCCGGCCCAGGCTCCCGTGAAGGAATAGCCCGCCGCGTCCATGCTTCCGTACACGTTCTCCGCGAGGCTGCCCTTGGTGGACGCCTCCGGCGACGGCATGGATTCGTCGGTGAGGAAGAACTTGTAGGTTTCACCTTCGCTGTCCTTCGCCTCTATGCTCTTAGTGTCCGAACCGGAAGTCCCGCTCACGGAAGCGAGAAATCCGATCTCACCGATGCTTTTTGTCTCTGTAGGAACTCCCGCCTCCTCCCTCTGGCACGAAACCACGGAAAAGACCGCAAGGAGAGCCGACAGTATGATTGTTTTCCTTTTCATTTTCTCGTCTCTTAATAAGTCAAGGTATATGTCATTGTCGCAGAACTGCTGAGGCTATAGGAAATGTCGGTTAAAGATGTTCCGCCAAGTCCGATGAGATAAGACTGGACATCAGCCGCAGCTGCCTCCATATCGGTTTTAAGGATGGCGTAGTAGGTTATGACGACTTCAGTCAAGACCTTGGTGTTCTGCAACATCAGTCCGCTTCCGTCATCGAGAAAATCTCCGAGGTTATCTATTGTAAGGTCGCCGTAGCCTATATTGAACCAGCCGAAATCAATCTTTTTGGTCTTAAAGTGGTTGACGTCATTCTTCATCATATCAACTGCGGAAGTTACCTTACTGAACATCAAATCCGACATGTCTATCTCCTCCATACCGTTGAACTGTAGGAATCCGTCGAGGATCGTAACGCCCTTAATATTCTTTAACACACTGAAGTTCACGTTTGTTATGTTCGGACAACCTGCTAAGAAGTAACTCATATCCGTTACGGCAGTATGGGAAGACAGTCCGGAGAGGTTCAATTCTCCCGTCAGCCCCGTACATCCCGACATGAAACTTTTAAGGGTCGGTTTATGTTTCGCGTTTCCGGGCCGCCCTTTACAAGCCCGTTCCCTTCCGCCCCTTCTCCCCTATCTTCGGGAAACCAAAAACATTTTCGATATGACATATGCATACGTGAGGGTCAGCACCGGCAAGCAGACGGGGGCGGGCCAGGAGTGGGAACTGAGGAACTGGGCCGAGAAGGCGGGAGTGGAAATCGACAGGTGGGTCCGCGAGACCGCATCGGGAGCGAAGGAGGTGAAGGAACGCAAGCTCGGCAAAGCACTAAGGAGGATGAAGCGGGGCGACACGCTCGTCTGTACGGAGATTTCCCGCCTCGGGAGGAGCGTCTTCATGGTGATGGAGATTCTCGGGACCTGTTCAAGAAAGGGCGTCACAGTACTTACGGTGAAGGACAACTTCAGGCTGGACGACTCCATAGGCTCCAAGGTGGTGGCCTTCGCCTTCTCGCTCGTCGGGGAAATAGAACGCAAGCTCGTCTCGCAGAGGACGAAGGAGGCCCTTTCGGAGCGTAGGGCCGCAGGGGTGGCGCTCGGGAGGCCGAAGGGTAGGAGCGCGAAAGGGAGGTGCGTGGAGGCGGAGATGGGGACTATTTTGGAGAGATTGGAAAGGGGCGATACGAAAACGGGAATTGCGAAAGAGTATGGTATTCACCGCAATACGCTGAACAGATTCCTTCGGGAGAGGGTAAAATGAGGTGATTTATTCAACAAAAAGGAAAAAAGTTATCCGAAATTGCTATCTTTGTGATTGTGAAAGCCTTTTTCGGCTTTTACGGTAAAAGAGATATGAAGAAAGAGAAGAAAAACGACAAGGGATATTCCGACCGCGATTCAGTCATCAACGATTTGATGCAATGCAGGGTGGATTTCGAAAAGATAAGGAACACCCCTTATACAGGTCGCGTATTGACGCGTGACGGTGTTCCCATTCTGAGCAAAGGAAGCGTTTCCATGATAACAGGTGTTACCGGTGCGATGAAGTCTTACATGGCTTTCGCCTTGGCCGCAGCCGTCCTTAACGACGGTGAGGAAGATACCCTCGGCAAGACTTTCGGGTTTCGTGCGGAAAGGGCTGGAATGAAAACCGTTTTCTTCGACAGCGAACACTCTCTTGAGGAGTTGGCTCTCCGCCTTCCCGTATTCAAGCAAATGACCGACAAGATCGGGGATCCCCGCCTTTCATACGTCAGGCTCCGCACCGTCAAAACGGACAAGATGGAGTTCATAAGGGACTACATAAGGAAGAAGCAACCCGACGTCGTTATCATAGATTCCATCTGGGACATGTTGGTCAGCGATGACGAGACCACCCCTTTTATGAACAACCTGAAGATGTTGGCGCATAAGGAAGATGTAGCCATTCTCACTACGATATGCGCATCGAGATCCAATCCCCAGAACCCCAAAGGATTCTTCGGGTCGGACCTGCAAAGGATAGCGATGACGGAAATCCTTATAGAGAAACCGAAAATGAACGTATCCACGTTTTACGTTTCTACGGGAAAGAACCGTAACGGACCTTTCTCTCCCTTTGTTGTGAAGTTCACCGAAGGCGAAGGCGATGCCCCTTTCATAATGGAATACAAAGACATTTCCTATCCCACAAGGTTTACGGGAAACCGAAGCGGTCGCCCTCTCCAACGGAAGGAGACGAGGGAGGAGTTCCTTGCGAAATATCCCAGGATCGTGGCGGAACTCGCCGAAAGTCCCGACCGTATCGGCTACAAGGCCCTTGCGACGAGACTGGGAAAAGACCGGAACGCGTCAATCGACACTCTAAAGAAGATAGTGAAGGCATATTACGCCGATAACCGACAAACCTCAGGAAACATATGAAAAGGAACTTACCCATACTTTTACCCCTCCTTCTTTTGGGACTCTTCTCCTGTTCCCAGGAGGAGAACTCCGAGCCGAGGGGTCACGCTACGACTGAAAGCGAAGTCACCGAAGCGGCGCTTTCCATAGAAAAGGAAGACGGCCTCTGGACCGTGAACGACGGCGACGCATACGGGGCGGACTATTCGCAATTCCAACTGGTTTCGAGACCGAAGCTCTCCGCGAAGGTGGAGGGCGGAAGAGCGAGCGAGGAGTGGGACGTTTCCGTAAGGATCGTTCCCCGTAACTCCAAGTGGAATAGCGCCAAGGATAAGGACTTTTCCCTTCCCTTCTATTGGGATGCGGCGGACTCCCTCACCGTCTCGGGCCTTTCTTCCGGAGAGGAGGCGGACTTCTCGTCCCTTTTCGAAAAGACCGATTCCGAGCATAGCCTCGGCGGAGACGACGGCGCCTCCGACATCGAAAGGTTAAGGTACGTCGGGAGGCTCTGGGACGTGTACGTCAGCGCGAAGGGGAGCAGGAGCGAAAGGGTGCTGAGGGACACCGTCCTTCTCGGCATGGCGATCCCCAAGGAGGATTTCAAGGTGAATTACGGAACGTGGTGTCCCGAAGGCGAGGCCGAGGCCGAGATTTTCGAGGTGGAGTGTCCGCAGGCCTTCGGAGGAAACGACACCATTACCATTCCGCTCGGCCATTCGGTGGCCTTCAGGATGGGTACGGGATTCGAGAAGAAGCTCGGTGGCTCCTTCTGGAGTCTCATGACAGGGGAAACCGAAGCCTTCGGGGCTGCGGAAATCGGAAGGAAAATCACGAGCGACGGCGGGAACAGGCATTACTTCCGTTGCCAATCTCCGGGCTGCGTGTACGGACCGTGGGATTCCTTCTGGAATGTCGTATCGTGGGACGGGAACTTTGCGGGACTCTTCTATGCCACCATAGGTAAGGAGGACTCGGGAGAGTTCGTGTTCTCCATGAGGAACGGGAGTTCCTACGAGGAGGTCCGCCAGCCGTGGAAGACTGTTTACGACAAGAGCGGATATCTCAGCATAAGCACCAGCTTCCCGAACATGGGAAGTCCAACGGTCCCCTACTGCAGCCTTCCCGTGAAGGTCACCATATCCGAGGAGAGCGCGGACGACACCTACGAGGTCTTCTATAAGACCGACGGCGACTGGGTTTCCCTCGGGGAAGTGGACGGTCCCGGCGAATACTGGTTCCTTGTCCCTCCCGCGGCGAATTCGGGAGCTGACATCAAGGTGGTCGGGAAGACCACGGGACTCTCCAAGACCGCGGAAGTGAGGGGTTACGACGACTACACCCATCAGATATGGGAGTCTTCGGGGAAGAACGTTCCCGAGAAGAAGATATACCTCAACCGCCATTTCGGCCCCACCGTGGTGGACGGTGAAACCCTTTACGAGCCCGACGAGATCGTCCCCCTTTCCACGGAGAAGGTGAATAAGGTCGTGAAGGGTTACAAGTACTCGCTCTTCCAGGGTCATGTCCAGGGGCTCGATTACGTGATTTCCACTTCCGATTACGAGATTGTCTTCGTGAACGGCAACAAGAATTACATGGAGCCCTTCTGGATTACCGAAGAGGTCGGTGAGAGGTTCGCCTTCGTCGTCTACATCGAATACGAATACGAGGGTGAGGACGGAGGCATTTATACCGACGGACTCGGCTATCCCTTCCTCTTCGAGGTAGTGGACGAGAAGGACTATGACAGGTCGGGAAGTTATTGATAAGAACAACCAAAAAAAACACATAAGAGTATGTTTACGAGAATAAATGACATGATAGTGAACCTCCACCGCGTTTCGAGGCTGGGGTTCGTGCGTTATACCGAAGACGAAGACGGGGAAGGTTACACAAAACTTCCCCTTCTCAAGGACGATCCGGAGGATTCCGAATACAGGCTTCTTCTCGTCATGGACGATGGGAGCGAAACACTGTCCAGGGATGTTTACAGCAAGAAAGCTGCGCTTTTGTATAGGAAGACCTTCAGCAAAGCCCTTGCGGACGCGGGTGAATACCTCTTCAGAACTTACAATGAAGAGCACGACGAGTTACTGGGTTATTTTGAAAACGACTAGGCTATGAAGAAAAACAAGAAAGATTCAAGGATGAAATCCTTGTTGGAAGCCTTGTGGTGGAAGTCTATCATCTCGAAGGATGAGTTAGATAAAATACTTTTCAATCCTGGAAATTGGACGGAAGGGTTCATTTCGATTCATTGTTACCGCAATTGTTCTTACGAACCTCCTTTCGTAGATAACGGAAGCGACCTATACGTCAGCGAAGGTATCAGTGGAAGACTCATAACGGAAAAGAACAGTTCCGATATTATTAACTGGTATTTACAACAAAATCTGATTTCAAGTTACGCTTCGAAGCTCGGTTTTGAAGTTACATGTGACAGTTCGGATACGGCCCTTTATGAGAACAAAGGTGAAACCATTTATATCGGTCTTCCCGGTACCCCTGTACATTCGGCTTGGAGTAATGCCTGTCTTATTGCTGATGCCGTTTCTAATAAATTTGATAAGGACAATCCGCTTCCTGAAAAATCCGATACGGAAAATATGGAAACCAGTAAAGAGAAATATAGTATTAAAACAGGAAAGGATTTGGCGGAATTCTTTAAGAAGAGGACGGAAAAACCAGAAACTCCTGACGAGGTGAAACCAAAGGAAAAAGATGAGTTGGAGCCATGGGAAGAAACATGGGAAGAAGATGAAGCGGTGTCAAGGAAAGCCTACGATTATCAAAATAGGAGAGGATCCTTCAGAATTAAAGAAGACCCTTCCCCTAAAGAAGGAGACGATACTGTTCCAGTAGAGTCTAAAGAAAATCCCTTTTTTGGCTTTGACGTGGAAGGTGCCCTATCTGAACTTGAAAAGGACTGCGCCTACGCCGATAAAGAAGATAATGAACTTCTTGCAAAATATCCCAAGTTGACAGAAAAATTGGAAACACTTTACGGGATTAGCCTCGATTTTGAAACGGAACGTATAGTTAATTCGTACAGTAAAGAATACAAGGCTCCAAAGTACATTGTCCGCAAAATAATAGGAATCATTAAGAAGAAAATCAAACAACAATCGAAAGGAGAATGACATTCGACAGGTTCATAACGGGTGTGGCGGTTTCCGCGATCCTTGTCTTCGCCTTCTCCTGTTCCAAGGAGGCGAGGCTGAAGAACACCCTTGCCGTGACGGTGATTCCCCAGGAGAGTCCGGTCCCCGGTTACGGGGCCATCTGCAGGGTCGGGGTGGACAAGGAGAGCGCCGAGGGCTACGACATCCACATGGCCTACGGCGGGAGTTCCGAGAAGGTCGGGGAGATAGCCCCTGGCCAGACGTGGGGCGCCGCCTTCATCCCTCCCGTGAAGGACACCACGGTGGAGTGCATCATCTCCGTCAGCAACGACAGAAGGGACGGTAGGATAGAAATCGGACCCGAGACGGGATTCCTCCCTTCCTTGGGAAAGTGGGGGAAGCTGAAGAACCACGAACCCTTCATGAGGGTCAGCGCCAGCGATTCGGTGAGGCTGAAGGCTTCGGAGCCGAACAGCATCCCCGTTTACGGGAGCGACGTCACGGGAAGCGCCTCGTACATGGAATACGCCAACGCCTGTTGGCTCTACCCCGGCGGGCGCGACGACTGGAACGCCTACGTCACCCAGGTGGACCTCGAATACCTTTCGGGCGTGGACGCGAAGGACAGGCTCGGTTACAAGGTCTTCACGGGTCTCAACGGCGAGGTTTGCTTTACGGAGTTCCACATGGACCCGGCGTGGGACGTTCTCGTGACCTTCCACTTGAGGCGACCTCTCGGGACGGAAGCGGAAAAGACAGTCAGGTACCTCCTCTCCCCTTCGGTCTTGGAGGCGGGAGCGGAAACCGCAGAAGAATAGGATAAACGAAATTGCTTTGTTATATAATGGTTTGTTTAGTTTTATAATTTCTACTATTGTAGATATCGCAAAGATTCATCTGATTGTGGAAGGAGCCGTCCCTGTGAAGGAACGGCTTTCTTGCTTTTGTTTCCTTCCGGAGAATTGAGTATTTTTGCCGTTGCAAGGAAAAGTGCGAAAATACGCCGTTTTCATAAAATCAAACGTAAATGTAAGAAAAACAAAGGATTAGTGTGTTTCATTTGAAGCGGCACTTTAACGAAAAGTGTCTTTTTCGACGAAAAACATAGAAAACCCCACGGTTTTGTGGATTTTCACGAAATGTTTTACGAAAACAGAAAAACGGATTCGTAAGTTATTGTAAACCAAACGATGACAAAATAAGAATGAAAAGTGATAATTTTCGCACTATTTGACTAACTTTACGCTATGTACAATAAGAAGATTCCTTTCAGTACCGATTGTGGAGTTCGGATCACCATCGAAGTGATGGGTGGCAAATGGAAGCCCTACATAATATGGGAGCTGAGCAAGAAGCCCCTGCGACCAAGCGAGATAACGCGCCTCATTCCCGAGGCCAGCTCCAGGGTCGTGAACCAGCAGCTGAAAGAGCTTGTGGAATACGGAGTCATAGCCAAAGAAGTCATAGACCCCGTGTGCCTTCACTCGGAATACAGCCTGACCGACCTGGGACGCTCGCTACTTCCTATCATCGATACCATGAGGGACTGGGGAGAATCCTTCCGTCCAGATATGGAAAAGATCATCGAGGAGAAATGCTCCGGGAATTCCTGAGACAGGGCGTATTGTGCCTGGCAACATATAGCCAGGAAAGTTGACAAATTGCACGAAACCTATGCTGAAGGATATCTCAATAAGAAATGCCTGCTATGACGATGCCAGGGAAATTCTCGGCATCTACGCCTATTATATAAAGAACACCGCCATAACCTTTGAATGCACTGTCCCCCAATTGGTAGAATTCAGGGAACGCATAGCTGAAATCTCCAGCACATACCCTTATCTGGTCGCCATCTGCCAGGACAGGATCGTAGGCTATGCCTATGCACACGCATTCTATGGAAGGGAAGCTTACAGATGGTCCGTGGAGACATCCATCTATCTTGACAGGAGCTTCAGACGCAACGGTGTCGGTACGGTCCTATATCGTGCACTGGAAGACAGACTTAAGGAAGAAGGCTACAGGAACATGTACGCCTGCATAGCCAGTCCGCTGGGAGACGACCCGTTCCTGGATGAAGGAAGCATAGGATTCCATAGGGAGATGGGATTTTCCCAATGCGGACACTTCAGGCAGTGCGGCTTCAAGTTCGGCAGATGGTATGATGTGGTCTGGATGGAAAAGATGATCGGTGAGCACAAGATGGAGACTCGATAATCCGGCACGCAATACCTTGCATAACAGGATAGGAGTCCCTGACGGGCTAGGCTGCAAAGAGAGCAGGACCTACTTCAATATCACGTCCTTGTCATCCCTTACGCCCATGAACATGGAAAAGTACACCGGCATGTAGGTTATTCCATCCTTTGTGAACACCTTCTGCGCATTGCTAAGCACATAGGCTTTCCTTATGCCGTAGTCCGGAGTCTTTACGAAATGGTTCAGTGAAGAATGGACGGAATAATCCTTTCCCGATTTTATTTCCAGGGGTACCACCGAAAGCGAATCATAGTCGTCAATGAGGAAATCGACTTCACCGTTTTTCTTGTTGTCGTAATAGAAAAGGGGGCATCCATGGGACTTGAGTTCCTGGGCTACTGCGCTTTCATACACCGATCCAAGGTTCACCCCGCATCTGTCATCAAGGACTGCATTGATGTTCGTGCCATAGAGGATTCCTGTGAGCAGCCCTACGTCATTGAGATAGAGTTTCAGAAGGTTCTTCGAAGAAGACTCCAAAAGCGGGAACCGTGGATTTGATATAGCCTTCACTTCGAGGGCAATTCCTGAATCAATCAGATAGTCGAAATCATCAGCATAATCGGAGAACCTCTTGTTCTTGTCGTCTTCGATATCCTTGAACACTGCACGCTTTTTCTTGTTCTCCATGGCTGATGGAATCAGATTGTAGATTCTTCGGATATGCAGCTTGTGCTCCTCGTCATATTTTGTCGCATCATCGACATAAAGGCGTCTTATATCCTGTTGCTGCTGCCTTATCGTGGTGATATTCTGGCTCTCAACAAATACATTCACATTATCCGGGAGCCCTCCTACAAGAAGATATTTCTTGAAATATCCCATGATAGTGGCATGGATGCCATCAGAAAGCGCCTGGCCCTTGCGGAACTGTCCATTCATGTAACCGATGACATCAACGCCTACCCCATTTGCGAGCAGGAACTCCTCAAAATCAAGCGGATACATATCCATGATGGTTACACTGCCAATCGGAATGAAGGTTTCACGGCGTAAAGTGATGCCCAAGAGCGACCCGCTTGCGATATACCTGTAACGCTTGTCTGTGCGGAGCGATTTCAGCATTGAAATAAGATGCGGGTACTCCTGTATTTCATCCAGGAACACTATCGTATCTTCATAGTTGCCAAGCCGGCTGCCGGCCAAGGCGCTTAGCTGGAGGTAGAAATCTTCCTTCTGCCTTGCAGATGCAAAAAGGGCCTCCCCTCTCTTGTCATCAGCCAGGTTTATTTCAATGTAGTTTTTGAACATCTGTGAGCAGACATGGCGGATAATGTACGACTTTCCAGTCTGTCGCGCCCCCTGTACCATCAGAATCTTGTCTGAGGACTGAAGATAACGTTCAATTTTCTGCTGGATCTTCCTGAAAAGCATGGCGCCCTTGTTTTATATATTGCAAAGATGATGATTTTCAATATATAAAGGAAATAAAATCGCGTTTTCCTATTATTTCAAAGGTCAAAATAGTGCGTTTTCCATAAAAAAGGAGCATCAAAGTAGCACGGGAATTGCAGGTGGCCACTTGCAACACGTAAAAGAAGAATGAGTCAGGATAGAAGCAGGGACAGGTCAAAAGGCATATGTATCATATACGCCTTCGTAGCTGCCGCA
>Ga0065708_1000032_pt1 | contig 37011 bp, 30 predicted proteins | sample Hoacrofraction12_2_FD_59095 | JGI IMG/M metagenome (GOLD analysis project Ga0065708, IMG submission 59095) | Hoatzin crop microbial communities from Cojedes, Venezuela, sample from fiber fraction 12 v1 | ecosystem: Host-associated > Birds > Digestive system > Esophagus > Crop | place: Venezuela... | reverse complement strand
ATTACACACTTCCAATGTAAATTTCTAAAATTAGCAAGTTATATTGTTTTTATATTTGTACCACCGATTTTAGTGGTGCAATCACATTGGTGTGGTGCAAAAACATTNNTTTTAAGATCAAAATTATNCATTCAAGATAGAAGTGCAATTTTATCTTGAAGAAGATATAGTNCTTTTCTTGGAAAGTAAATGTTGACAAGCAATGCAGCAAAAAAAAGAAAAGGGAGACCGCAGTCTCCCAAAGATTAAGTAATTTTGCATTGCTATGTACAAGCACTTAACCTCGGAACAAAGGTACGCAATTTACCTGGGAAAACAAAAGAAAACGTCGAATAAGAGATTGCGAGTCTTATCGGCGTGAGTGTATAGAGCCTACCGAAGGATAATAAATGTGAAGATTGTTGGNGCATTGGGAGGAAATGCTTACCTTTGCAGCAGAAGAATATAGGTCGTATCGGTTTGATCGGGATACTCTTCAAATTAAAAACGAAAACCGAGAAGACTCCTTTTGCCAATGGCGGGCCACATAAACCCCACTCTTCGAGGCAGGGACTAAGCTGTAAAGCCGGTGGATTACAAAGGCGGAGGGCTCTCAAATCTTGTATAGCTCGGAGTTTTCATCACATCACCGGTACGGCCTTCTTTTGTTTTTCGCGGCGAAGGGCGCTGCAACGACGCGGCGGGCATGGCGCCCGCATACTCTNTCGAACAGGGTCGCAGCCATACCNTATATATAGGTAAGCCCTAGGCCGGCGGCGGAAGGATTTAGAAGAAAACCATCAACACATCATTCTTATGTTTTCAGGAATCGTAGAAGAAATGGCCATCGTGACGGCTATTGCCCATCATCAAGACAATATTGATCTGACGCTGCNCTGCTNGTTTGCCAGCGAGCTGGGCATCGATCAGAGCGTGGCGCACAACGGCGTGTGCCTCACCGTGGTGGCCCTTGAGGGCGACACCTACACCGTGACGGCCATGCGCGAGACGCTTGAGCGCTCCAATCTGGGACTGCTCGCCGTGGGCGACAGGGTGAACGTGGAGCGGTCGATGCTGATGAACGGCAGGCTCGACGGGCACATTGTGCAGGGGCACGTGGACATGACAGCGGAGTGTGTGGCCAAGGAGGACGCCAACGGGAGCACCTATTTCACCTTCCGCCATGATGCGGATGCGGCGATGGCGCGACGCGGATACTTCACTGTGGACAAGGGCTCTGTGACGGTGAACGGCGTGAGCCTGACGGTTTGCAATCCCACGCGCAACAGTTTTCAAGTGGCTATCATCCCCTATACGATGGCCAATACCAACTTCTGCGACATCGAAATCGGTAGTTGCGTCAACTTGGAGTTCGACATTCTGGGCAAGTATATCGCCCGTCTGCGCGACTTGGAGCGTTAGTCGTCTCCAGTCTCTGCGGCGGCGGGAGACGGCATGGTTGGCGGAGCCCTAAACGATGGGCAACATTTAAATATTGTGAAAGCGTTAAACTTGCATTGGCGCGCCACGTCTTAGAAACAACATATTTCAAACAATAAGAAGCCATACTTAAAGGATGAAACTGAAATTTCTAGGCGTCGCGACGATGCTGGTTGCTGTTGCTTCTTCCGTTGAAGCCAAGCAATGGACCCTCCAAGAGTGCATCGACTATGCGCTGACCAACAACATCAGTCTGAGAAAGACCGAGATTCAACGACAGTCGGCCCACGAAGACGTGCTGCAATCTCAAGCAGCGCTGCTTCCTTCGTTGTCGGCCTCCACTTCCCAAAACGTTACTTATCGCCCCTGGCCGCAAGAGGNGTCGTCGTCTGTTCAGAACGGCTACGTGCAGACATCCGTTGACAAAGTGTACTACAACGGCTCCTACAGCGTGGGCGCCAGCTGGACCTTGTGGAACGGCAACAAGAACCGCGACCAGGTGAAGCAGTATAAAATCGCCGAGCAACAGGCAGAACTCGACTCCGCCGAGATGGCCAATCAGTTGCAAGAGCAGATTGTTCAGCTCTACGTGCAAATACTCTACACCACCGAGGCCGTTGACGTGAACAAGCAAAGTGTTGTGACCTCGAAAGCCAACGAGGAGCGCGGGCGAGTGATGGTGCAGGTGGGAAGCATGAGCAAAGCCGAGCTTTCGGAGCTCACCGCCCAGCGCGCGCAAGACGAATACACCGTGGTGGAGCAAGAGAGCAACCTTCGCAATTACAAGCGCCAGCTGAAGCAATTGCTTCAAATTACGGAGGAGGAGTTCGACGTGGCCATTCCCGCCGCATCCGACGAGCTGGCACTGCAGACCATTCCGGCACTGCAGACGGTTTANACCGACGCCCTAGCGCAACGCCCCGAAATCCAGAATGCCATGCTCGGAATAGAGAATAGCGACTTGAGCATCAAGATGGCNAAGGCCGGCCGCCTGCCCACGGTGAAGGCAAGCGGAAGCGTTGGCACCAACACCATCTCCACCGGCAGCAGCGCTTGGGGCACACAATTGAAGAACANTCTGAACGTTGGCGCCGGCATCACCGTTAGTGTGCCGATCTTCGACAACCGCCAAGTGAAGACCGCGGTGAACAAGGCGATGCTGCAGAAGCAGAGTTATATGCTCGATCTCCAAGACCAGCGCACCTCTTTATACTCAACCATCGAGAGCTATTGGCTTCAGGCAGAAACCAATCAGGCCAAGTTTAAGGCTGCCAAAGTGAGCACCAAGAGCGCTCAAGANAGCTACGAATTGTTGTCGGAGCAGTTTCGCGTGGGACTGAAAAACACGGTGGAGCTGATGACCGGCAAGGACAAGCTGTTGTCGGCCCAGCAGAGCGAGCTTCAATCGAAGTATCTCACCATATATAATATTGACATGCTGAAATTCTATCAGCACGGCACCNTCAAATAATCATCACCATCCATCAAGAGAAATAACAACACCCGATATGAAAAATAACAAGAAAATCTGGATCGCCGTGNCCTGCGCAGCCATCCTCGCCGTAGCAGCCTGGCTGATATTTGGCGGCAAAAAGGAAGAGAAAGTAACCTTCTCGACCGAAGAAGTAACAAAGACCGACATNCAAAGCAGCATTACCGCCACCGGCACCATCGAGCCGGTAACCTCCGTCACGGTGGGTACGCAGGTGTCGGGCATCATTGACAAGCTCTACGTGGACTACAACAGCGAGGTGAAAAAAGGGCAGGTGATCGCCGAGCTCGACAAAACCAATCTGATCAGCAAGCTGAAGACGGCGCAAGCCAATCTGACGAGCGCGCAAAGCAGTCTCAACTACCAGAAATCCAATTACGACCGATATAAGACGCTCTACAACAAGGGCCTCGTGAGCGCAAACGACTTTGAGAGCGCCCGCCTCTCCTACCTGCAGGCCCAACAACAAGTGAACACGGCCAAGGAAAGCGTGAAGGAAGCACAGACCAACNTGGGATATGCCGTCATCACATCGCCCATCGATGGCATCGTGCTCTCTAAATCGGTGGAAGAAGGACAAACGGTGGCCGCTTCTTACAGCACGCCCGAGCTGTTCACCATCGCCCAAGATCTCACCAACATGCAAGTGATAGCCGACATCGATGAGGCAGACATCGGCGAAGTGAAGAGCGGACAACGCGTGACATTCACCGTGGATGCATTTCCCGACGACACGTTCCAAGGCACCGTCACCCAGGTGCGTCAAGAGGCTACCACGGAGAGCAACGTGGTGACCTACGAAGTGGTGATCTCCGCGCCCAATGCCGACCTGAAGCTCAAGCCTGGCCTGACCGCCAACGTAACCATCTTCACGCTGGAGAAGAACAATGTCCCCACCGTCTCTGTGAAGGCACTGCGCTTCACACCGAGCGCAGCCGTGCTGAGCGAAGACCAGACCATCGAAGACTGCGAAGGCGACCACAAGCTGTGGACACTGGAGGGCAACGTGTTTAAGGCCCACAAAGTGGAAATAGGAACCTCCAACGGCACCCTCACCGAAATAGTGAGCGGCGTGAAAGANGGCACCGTTGTGCTCAACGACTTCAGCGTGGCCGAGAACAACGCCGACAGCGAAGGAGACGACGAAGCCAGCAACCCCTTCATGCCCAAACCCAAGAACAAAAACAAGAGCGGCAACAATAAAAGCGGCGCCAACGGCGGAAACGGCAATGCCGGAGCACCGGGCGGCAACAACAAGAAATAGACTATGGCTGCAGAACAACAAGAAAACAGGAAGGTTATCATAGAGCTTCAAGACGTGAAGCGCTACTTCCAAGTGGGCAGCGAGACCGTGAAAGCGCTTCGCGGGATAAGCTTTAAGATCTACGAGGGCGAGTTTGTGACGATCCAAGGCACGTCGGGCTCAGGCAAATCCACACTGCTTAACCAGCTCGGATGNCTTGACACNCCCACTAGCGGCGAGTATTTTCTCGACGGCACACCGGTGCGCACCATGTCGAAGAATCAGCGCGCGCATCTGCGCAACCGCAAGATTGGCTTCGTTTTTCAGAACTATAACCTCTTGCCGAAGACCACCGCGGTGGAGAACGTTGAATTGCCTTTGATGTACAACAACAAGTATAGCGCGAAGGAGCGGCGCGAGGCAGCGATCAAAGCACTGCAGGCCGTGGGCCTCGGCGACCGTCTGGAGCACAAGTCAAACCAGATGTCGGGCGGTCAGATGCAACGGGTGGCCATCGCGCGCGCCCTTGTCAACGACCCCGCCGTGCTGCTGGCCGACGAGGCCACGGGCAATCTCGACACACGCACATCCTTCGAAATGCTCGTGCTGTTTCAAGAGTTGTACAAGCAGGGACGAACGATCGTCTTTGTGACGCACAANCCCGAAATAGCCGAATACTCCAGCCGCAACATCAATTTGCGCGACGGCAAGATACGCGAAGACACCATCAACACCAACATCAAGTCGGCGAAAGAGGCTCTGGCTGCACTGCCCGCGCCGCAAGACGACTAACGGGGAGCCGTGCACGGAGAGTGGCCGCGCGAGCCGGATGCATCGGTATTGTCAACGCAGAGCGCCGCCCTTCACCGCCCCAACCCCTAATCAACGATAAGCAATGAANATNCTCAACCTGCTAAAAGTAAGCATCAAGGCTGTTGCCAACAATAAGATGCGCTCCTTTCTCAGCATGCTTGGCATCATCATCGGAGTGGCTGCGGTCATCATCATGATGTCTATCGGTCAGGGATCCAAGGAGAGCATTCGCAAAGAACTATCGACCATGGGCACCAATCTCCTCACCATACGCCCCGGCGCCGACATGCGGGGNGGTGTGAGGCAGGATCCCTCGAGCATGCAAACCCTCAAGATGGCCGACTATCAGCGCATCATGAGCGACAAGAAATTCGTGACGAAGGTGTCGCCCGAGGTTAGCGCGAGCGGCCAAGCCATCTACGGGAACAACAACACCAACACGACCATCTATGGCGAAACCCCCGACTATCTCGACATCAAGCAGTGGACGGTGGAAGAAGGGGTGTGCTTCACGGAGGAGGACATCAAGAAATCGGCCAAGGTTGCCGTGGTGGGAACCACCATCGTGGACGAGCTTTTCGGCAAGGGCGTTGACCCTATTGGAAAGACTATCCGCTTCAAAACGATTCCCATTCGCATCATCGGCGTGTTGAAATCCAAGGGATACAACAGCTGGGGCATGGACCAAGACAATGTGATCATAGCGCCCTACACCACCGTGATGAAGCGTATTGCGGCGCAAACCTACTTCTCGAGCATCGTTTGTTCGGCGGTCACCGAAGAGATGTCTGACGCCGCCATCGAAGAGCTCACGCAGATATTGCGCGAAAATCACAAGATCAAGGCGGGCGAGGACGATGATTTCACCATCCGTTCTCAGGCTGAAATGATGGAAACGATGTCGAGCACGATGGACACCGTCACCATTATTCTGGTGGTGGCTGCGGCGTTTTCGCTGCTGGTGGCAGGCATCGGCATCATGAACATCATGCTGGTGAGCGTCACCGAGCGCACNAAAGAGATTGGTTTGCGCATGGCCGTGGGCGCCACGGGCACCGTGATATCGCTGCAATTCCTCATCGAATCGGTGCTCATTTCCGTCACCGGCGGATTGCTCGGCATATTGGTGGGCTGGGCCGCGAGCGAGTTTGTCGTGCCGCTGTTCGGCATGCCCAGCAGCATTCCGCTGTGGTCTATCAATGTGTCGTTCCTNGTTTGCGTTTGCNTTGGCGTGCTTTTCGGATACATCCCGGCGAAGAAAGCGGCCAACATGGACCCCATCGAGGCCATCCGACACGAGTAGCCATCGAGGTTTATCCCAACAGTTCTGCGGGGCTGCCGATGCATTCGGTGGCCCCGTTTTTCATGAGAAACGCTTTGTCGCGGAATCCCCACAGCACGCTGATGCAGGGCAATCCGCTGTTGCGGGCGGTCATGATGTCCACGTCGCTGTCGCCCACATAGACGGCTCCGCGGCGGTCGGCGCCCAGTTGGGCAAGGGCCTCGTTCACGGTGTCGGNCGCGGGCTTCTTGCGAATGCCGGCGGCTTCGTTTTCGCCGATGGCCACGGTGATGACGTCGCCGAAGAANCGGGCCACCAGTTCCTGCGTGGCCGCGTGGAATTTGTTGCTCACCACGGCCAGCCGTTTCCCTCGCGCGCGCAATTCCCGCAGCGTGTCGATGATGCCANGGTAGGGGCGCGTGTGGTCGGCGGCGTGGGCCTGATAGTAGGCTCGGAAGGCGCCAAAGGCCTCTTCGAAACGGGGATTGCGCTCNCCATCGGGCACGGCGCGCACCATCAGCAGCCGCACGCCGTTGCCCACAAAGCGGCGCACCTCGTCGATGCTCCTCGCCGGCATGTCGCACTGGCGCAGGGCGTGGTTCACGGCGGCGGCGAGATCGTCGAGCGTATTCAGTAGCGTGCCGTCCAAATCAAAGATATAAGTGTCAAACGTTTTCATGGTTTCGGCGGCTTCGTTTAATCATCGTCTTGAGCTTCTTGTTGAACGGTTGAGCCGCCAACAGCTGTTCGAGNGTCACGGGCATGCGGTACGACCATCGGTTGAAGCTGTCTGACGGATCGTTGATGCGCTCGTCGTGCACATCGCCGCTGCGGAGCGACGCGTCCATGGCCAGCCAGTCTTGAATGCTGATCANGCACAGCATCGACGGACAATAGAGGTGGCGCGCCACGATTTCCTCGGCCATCGTGGCCGAAAGCTGTGCCGGCGCGCGCCCTTCGCGCTGCATCATGGTGGTGAAATAGCGCTGGGCGCGGCCCTGATTTTCCTCCCACCAGAGCCTCAACGGCGGCATGTCGTGGGTTTCGATGGTGGCCACGCTGCGCACGGGGTTGGCTTCGAGATGAGCAAACTCCAGGGCAGGGTCTTTAGGCATGCGCTGCACCTCGAGCGTCAGCACGCGCAGGGCATCGAGCACGTGGGGCACACAGCGTGGCAGCGTGCCAAGATCTTCGGCGCACACCAGCATCCGCGTGTCGCTTGTCAGCTCGTCGAGCAGTCGCGCGGCATGGTGGGCCCAGTAGTCGTTGTGGCGCTCTTGGAAATAGCTGTCGTAGATGCGGCGATAGGCCTCCCGCTCCTCGGGACCCAGCATGTGGGGCGCCACGTCGCGGTCGGCGCCGTAGCGGGGATGATACATGCCCGCCCGCCGGCGATCTTCGATGAAGAGCACGTTGGCCACGAGCCTGCACAAGCCATCGCTGATCCACAGCGAACTCTCATCGGTGCGCCCACGGAAATGTTGCTCCACGCGGCGCTGCGTGCTGTATTCTGGCTTCANGTCGTAGAGNCCGTATNGNCGGGCCGTCAGGAAATGCTCGCGCACATAGGCGGCATGCAGTCCGAAAAGGCGGTCGATGAGGCGATCGTTGATAAACGGGCGNGTGTAGAGCTCGCGGTGGAACGCCAGNCCCATCTGCTCTATCTCCTCGCCGCTCATGGGCAGCGCGGGGACGAAGTGGCCCAAGGTGGCGAACACGGCGTCGTCGGGTATCTCCCACACGCGAAACCATCCCACGGCGTGGTCGATGCGAAACGCGTCGAAANATTGCTCCATGTGGCGAAACCGGCGGCGAAACCACGCCACCATNTCGTCGGCCGCCTCGGCTCTGAAGGTGGGGAATCCCCAGTTTTGTCCNCGCGGGAAAGTGTTGTCGGGCGGCGTGCCCATTTGGGTGTCGGTGCAAAACAGCTCGGGATGGCTCATCANGTCGGCACCATCGCCACACACGCCTATGGGCAGATCGCCCTTCAGGCCCACGCCGAGGCTGCGGGCATAGCGGGCGGCCGTGGCCAACTGCCGGTGGAGATGATACTGCGTGTAGCGCACTTCGTCTAAGGCCTCCTCGGCGTTGTTGCCGTCGCGCATTGTGCAATAGCGGGCATAGTCGTCCAGCCAGTCGGCATTGTCATGGCAAAACGCTTTGTATTCTGCCGTAGCCTTCACCTCGGCGCCGTGCTCTGCAAACGAACTGCTGATGAACTCGCGCTTCACGCGCTCCACANCCGGATAGTCCACCGTCCGCAGGGCGTTCAGCTCGCGGCGGCGACGGGCATAACGGCTCAGCAGCGCGGCGTCGGAGGGTTGCGGCAGTTGCTTCAGATCCATGTAGAGGGGATGGAGTGCAAACGCCGACACAATATTATAAGGATGAGAGTCGTTCCANTCGTGATGGCGGGTGGTGTCGTTCACGGGCAGCAGTTGGATGATGCTCATGCCCGTGGCGGCGGCCCAGTCGGCCAGCATTTTCAGATCGCCAAAGTCGCCCACGCCGCAGCTGTGCTCCGTGCGCAGCGCCCCCACGGGCACCACCATGCCGGCCGCTCTCCACTCGCGCTCCTTCACGCGCAGCGGCTCGGCGCAACACACCACCACCTCGCCGTCNGCCGCCGTGGCCGCCGCCGTGCGATTGTCGCCCTCTTCCCATGCCGTGAGTCGGCGGGTCTTGTTGTCCACCACCACATATTTGAATTCGGGCGGTTCGCGCATGCCGTCGGCATTCACCGAGAGCATCCACTCGTATTCGCCCACATGCTGCATGGGCAGATAGCGCGTGGGATTCCAACTGCCAATGGCGGGATGACTGCCGATGAGCGCCACCGACTCGCCCGACTGCAGCTGGGGCGCCGACACGCGAAAGACCATCGTGCGCCGAAACAGCGGCAACGCCACGGGCTGCACGCCGCGGCGATAGCGCNTCACGGCAAACGTGTAGAGGTGATGATGGAGCGGGCGGTCGCGCCATTGGTCGGCAAAGCAAAACGTCTTGGTGGCGTCGGCCGCATAGCATCGCGGCACGGCATCCCATTCGCGGCGCAGCACGCGCCCCTCGGCATTCTCCACCTGATAGACATAGCGAAACGACACCATCGCCTGGCGCCGCGACTCCATCAGCGCGGCATCGAGCGTCCACAGCGCCCCGTCGGTCGTTTGCATCGCAAAGTCGCGACTGCGCTCGCGCCCGTCGGCAGCCGTGGTGCTCACCACCACGTGCACCGACTGTCCCCACTCCGTGTTATAGTTGATGCTGAATCTGCATTTCATGCCACAAAGTTACTGATTTTCCACGAAACGCCATGCATCCGTCGCAAGAAAAACCGCCGATCCGACAAACGGAACAATTTGAAATCAATCCGCCGGAATGACTTTTCGCGAAAAATCGCAAACTAGAACGGAAATGTTAAAATATTGGCCGTTTTCGAGCCCGTTTCCGCCCTGCGATTTTGCCCCCAATAGTCTTCGATTTCCCATCCAATGGTTTTGGAGGCGCTATCCAATGGTTTCGCATCGTCTATCCAATGGTCTTCGAGTCGCTATCCATTGACGGGCGCGTGCAATTCCAATGGATAGCGCCTCCAAAACCAGTGGATGGGAAATCGCCCGTCAAGGCCCAGATTTTCGCTATCCGCCAGAAATCTTGCAACACGCTAAGGCTTAACGATTTAAAGAAAATGGCTCAAAATGGCCGTTTTTCAGGCCGAAAGACAAGTTGGTGACCAGCGAGGGCATTTTTGAGCCACTTTCTGAGGTTACAAAAAGAACAATTTAACACTTCTGGGACGCCGTTTTTAGTCGCGGAGACAATCATTTCCTCCGTCCTGTCTCAACACCACGCCGCTCGCCCGCCGCCAATACTTCCCGCCGCGGGCGACATCATGACGTAGTGTCATCATGGAGCGTGGTGTTTCTTTTTCACGACCTCTTCGAGGTCGATGGCGGTGGACACGATATACCCACGGAGGCTCCCGTTGGTCGCCACCGTGGGTTATGGCGTCCGCACTGTCGTGCGGACCTACGACCCCTTCAGGGTCTTTGATATGCTCGGCGGCGGGAAACGAGTGTGGAGAGTGGCGCACGGGATACGTCCCGCCATCGGATAGTCGTGCCGCCTTTCGTGCGTGCTCGACCCTGAAGGGGTTGTATGCCGAGCTTCGCGAGGCGCAATAACCCACGGTGGCGACCAACGGGAGCCTCCGTGGGTAAAAAGTGGAGAAGGAATCGACCTCGAAGAGGTTGTGAAAAGATAACGTCAACGATAGAAGAAAACACTGCGCGAAGCAGGCGCGGCGGCGATTTTCGATGCGGCGAGCGAGCGTGCCTTTGAAGTGTTGCGCTCAACTTGCACTACCTCTACCCTTGGTTTAGGTAGGCTGCGTTTCGGCAATGCAAAAACAAAAACGGTTTTTTGTTTTTGGTATTGCGCTCAACTTGCACTACCTCTACCCTTGGTTTAGATAGGCTGCGTTTCGGCAATGCAAAAACAAAAACGGTTTTTTGTTTTTGGTATTGCGCTCAACTTGCACTACCTTTGCCTTCGGCCAAGGTAGGCGGCACTCGGAAATAAAAAGGGAAAAACAGGTTTTTCCCTTTTGTTATTTCACTCGTTTGCACTACCTTTGCAGGGATTTGAGGGCGCGCCGATGGGCACTGCGCCTTCGTAAACCACTGCTATACAAATGAAAAAGAATCAATCGCGCCATTATGCCTACCCGATTACGGTGGGGCTGCTGGTTATCGCCGGCATCGTTTACTACTTCTTGTTCTCGTCGATGACGGGGAAGGATGACACGCAATATGTGTATGTGGACCGCGACGACACCATGGATTCGGTGTTTCACAAACTGGAGAGGGTGAGCACAGCCCACGGGCTGTTTGGCTTTCGCACGCTGGCGCGCCACTTTGGTTATGAGGACCACATCCACACGGGGCGCTATGCCATCGAGCCGTCGGACGGCGCGCTGACGGCGTTTCGCCATGTGAAAAACGGGATGCAAACGCCGCTCAACCTCACCATCCCCACGGCGCGGACGGTGGACCGGCTGGCGGCCGTGCTGGGCGGAAAGCTGATGATAGACAGCGCGGAGATTGCCGAGGCGCTGGTCAACGAGGNCACTTGTCGTCGCTACGGNCTGACGAAGGAGACGATGGTGTGTATGTTTNTCCCCGAAACCTACGACATCTATTGGAACACGAGCGTGAAGGGGCTGCTCGATCGCATGCAGCGCGAGAGTGCTCGATTCTGGAACGACGACCGCAAGGCCAAGGCCCGCGCGCTGGGATTGTCGCAAGAGGAGGTGATGACGATGGCGTCGATCATCGACGAGGAGACGGCCAACAACGGCGAGAAACCCATGATTGCGGGGATGTATTACAACAGACTGAAGACCGACATGCCGCTACAGGCCGACCCCACGGTGAAGTTTGCGCTGGGCGATTTTAGCATCCGGCGCATCTATAACAAGATGTTGGCGGTGGACAGCCCCTACAACACGTATCGCAACACCGGCCTTCCGCCGGGCCCCATCCGCATACCCTCGGTGGTCGCCATCGATGCCGTGCTCAACATGAAGCGGCACGACTATCTCTATATGTGCGCAAACGAGGACTTCAGCGGCACGCATGTCTTCGCCAAAACCTACGAAGAACACNTGAAAAACGCAGCGCGCTACTCGGCGGCGCTCAACAAGCGCGGCATCAAGTAGCCTCACATTCTCACCCTGCACACGGTGNCCGCGGCTTTCCCAAAACGGAACATCGCGGAGGGCGAANNATGCCCCAAAGTTGACAAAATGGTGAAACTTGAAAAGCCAGCCATTGTGAAAAGTTTTCCGAAACGANAAATTAAGANTGTGAGAATCAGNGATTTAATATTTTTTAATGGNGAAAAAGTTTTCCAAAACGGGCAACCGTGGGATAAATATGCTATCTTTGCAGACGCTAAGCTAACCACATTATAAAACAAACACCAATGATACAAACAGTTGTGAAGCGCGACGGCCGCATCGTGGGCTTCAACGAACAAAAAATCATGGCGGCCATCCGCAAGGCCATGCTCCACACCGAGCAGGGCGACGACGAGGGGCTGATTCAGCAAATCACAGACAACATCGCCGTGAACGGCAACACCCAGATGACCGTGGAAGACATCCAAGACGCCGTGGAAATGGAGCTGATGAAGAGCGCGCGCAAGGACGTGGCACAGAAATANATCGCATATCGCAATCAGCGATCAATAGCCCGCAAGGCCAAGACCCGCGACGTGTTTCTCGAAATCATCAACATAAAGAACAACGATGTGACGCGCGAGAATGCCAATATGAACGCCGACACACCCGCCGGAATGATGATGAAGTTTGCGTCGGAGACCACCAAGCCCTTCGTGGACGACTACCTGTTGTCGGAAGAAAGCAGGGATGCCGTGAAGAACAACTACATCCATATTCACGACAAAGACTACTATCCCACGAAGTCGCTCACGTGCGTGCAACACCCGCTCGACAATATACTGATGCGCGGCTTCTGCGCGGGGCACGGTTCGAGCCGGCCCGCCAAGCGCATAGAGACCGCCTCGATGCTGGCATGTATCTCGATGGAGACCGCCCAAAACGAGATGCACGGAGGCCAGGCCATTCCCGCGTTCGACTTTTATCTGGCACCGTTTGTGCGCGCGAGCTTCATCGAAGAAGTGAAAAACCTTGAGAAGCTCACCGGCAAACAGCTCAATCACCTCTACAACGTGGAGCTGAAAGACTATGAGGAGGCCGCGCTCGACAACCTGCAGGGCGAACAACGGCTGCTGCAACACGCCATCAACAAAACCGTGGGCCGCGTGCATCAAGCCATGGAAGCCTTTATTCACAACATGAATACCATACACTCGCGCGGCGGCAATCAGGTGGTGTTCTCCAGCATCAACTACGGAACCGACACGTCGGCAGAGGGCCGCTGCATCATGCGCGAGATTCTGAAATCCACCTATGAGGGCGTGGGCAACGGCGAAACGGCAATCTTCCCCATCCAAATCTGGAAAAAGAAGCGCGGCGTGAACTACCTGCCCGACGACCCGAACTACGATCTCTATCAGATGGCCTGCAAAGTGACGGCCCGCCGCTTCTTCCCCAACTTCCTGAATCTGGACGCCACGTTCAATCAAGACGAGGCNTGGCGCCCCGACGACCCCAAGCGCTATCTCCACGAAGTGGCCACCATGGGATGCCGCACCCGCGTGTTCGAAAACCGATTTGGCCCGAAAACGTCGGTGGGACGAGGCAATCTCTCGTTCACCACCATTAATATTGTGCGCCTGGCCATCGAATGTCGCATCATCGAAGACCGTGAACAGCGCATCAACACCTTCTTCTCTAAGCTCGACCATGTGCTGGAACTCACGGCCGCGCAGCTCAACGACCGATTCAATTTCCAGAAGACAGCTTTCGCCAAACAGTTCCCCCTGCTGATGAGAAGTCTGTGGGTGGGCGCTGACCAACTGGGGCCCAACGACACCATCGAGAGCGTGATCAATCAAGGCACGCTGGGCATCGGCTTCATCGGACTGGCAGAATGCCTCGTGGCGCTCATTGGAAAGCATCACGGCGAAAGCCAAGAAGCGCAAGAATTGGGACTGAAAATCATCACCTATATGCGCGACCGAGCCAACGAATTCTCCGAGCGCTACAGCCACAACTACAGCATTCTGGCCACGCCGGCCGAGGGACTATCGGGCCGATTCACCAAGATAGACCGCAAAGAATTCGGGAACATCCCCGGCGTAACCGACCGCGACTATTACACCAACTCCAACCACGTGCCCGTTTACTACAAGTGCTCGGCCCGCCACAAGGCCGAAATCGAAGCGCCCTATCACGACCTGACGCGCGGCGGACACATATTCTATGTGGAGATAGANGGCGACGCCACCCACAATCCCGACGTGATCATGAGCATCGTGGACATGATGGACCGATACAATATGGGCTACGGNTCGGTGAACCACAACCGCAATCGCTGTATGGATTGCGGGTATGAGAACGCCGACCCCATGATGACGGTTTGCCCCAAATGCGGCAGCACCAACATCGATCGGCTGCAGCGCATCACCGGCTACCTTGTGGGCACCACCGACCGATGGAACAAAGGCAAGTTGGCAGAGCTGAACGACCGCGTGACCCACGTGGACAGCGGCAACCAACTGGAACTGTTTGAGCGGTTGTGATCAGCGTGCTCGACATCGTGGAAGACACGATGGTGGACGGTCCGGGACTGCGCACCACCATCTATTGTGCGGGCTGCCCCAACGCCTGCCCTGGATGCCACAACCCGCAATCGTGGGACATCCACAACGGGCGCATGATGTCAACCGACGAAATCATGCGCATCGTGATGGCCGATGACTTCGCCAACGTCACCTTCAGCGGCGGCGACCCGATGTTTCAGCCCGAAGGCTTCGCTGAGTTGGCNCGCGCCATTCGCGACCGTTCGCACAAAACCATCTGGTGCTACACGGGGCTCACCTTCGAGCGCGCCATTGAAGACGACGCACGCCGCCAACTGCTCGAGCTCATCGATGTGCTTGTGGATGGTCCCTTCGTGCAGTCGCTGCGCTCCCCCGATCTGCCGTTTCGCGGCAGCAGCAANCAGCGACTCATCGACGTCCCCCGCTCATTGGAAACTGGAAAGGCCGTGGAAATAGATCTGCACCTCCACATATAGCATCGTCTCCGTCAAAGGGGAAAATGTTTGCAAGTAATANGCNTCATATTTATAAACAACGAAGCATCCCCTCCAAGGTGGCCATCAACGGCGTCTTGGAGGGGATGCTTTGTGTCGTTATTCCTCGGTTTGCTTCAGAAAGGCAGGTCGTCTGCGCTCTCGGCGGCATCACCTGCGGCGGGTGCCGGCGGGAACGGAGCGGGCTCTGCTGCGCCGGCGGGGGCAGCTTGGGCAGCAGGCTGTGCCGACGCATCGATGCGTGCCACGTTCCAAGCGCTGATGTCGTTGAACCAACGACCCTGATATTCGTGTGCGTCAATGTCGAAACTCACGCGGAGTTCCTCGCCGCTTTGGATATTAAATTGAGCCAAACGGTCGGCGCCAAACACGCGAAAGACGCACTTCTTCGGGTACTGCTCGTGCGTTTCGATAACAAACTCCTGCGACTTCCACGGGTTTCCCGTTCGAGCCGATGTGCCTCCGCGCTCGGGAAGCACGGCGATGATTCTTCCTTCGATTTCCATTATTCTATTTTCCGTTTATGAATGTTTTTCGACCGCGAAATTAACGAAAAAGTTTTAACGCACGAAACTTTTCNGCCGTTTTTTTTCCGCGCACCGTTTTTTTTATGTATTTTTGTACCTCTAAACTGCATATCAACCATACAAATTTTAATATCCATGAGAATCACACTATCCAGTTCGGCGCTCAGCAATCAGCTGGGCACACTCTCACGAGTAATCGACAACAAGAGCGCGACCCCCATGCTCGAGTGCTTCCTCTTTGAGGTGGCCGGCGGTCGCCTCACCATCACAGCCTCCGACAATGAGAACGTGATGCGCTCCTCTCTGCCGCTTGACTCCTCCGACGGTGAGGGCCGTTTTGCCGTGAACAGNCAGAAATTGTTCAACGCCGTGAAGGAATTGCCCGAGCAGCCCCTCACTCTCGATGTGGACAACGCCACGTCGAGCGTTAAAGCAATCTATCAAAACGGCATCTATAACTTTGCCCTTTTCAACGCCAACGAGTACCCCGTGCCGGCCGAATTCAATGACGACGTCACCACCATCTCCGTGCCGGCCGGTGCTTTGTCGGACATCATCGCGCGCACCATCTCTGCCGTCGGCGTGATGGAAGACATGCGGAAAGCCATGGGAGGAATAAACTTCGACCTCACCGCCGACGCCCTCGTGATGGTGGCCAGCGACGGACACAAGCTCGTGCGAAACAAATACTTTGGNGTAACCACCGAAACGCCATCCAATTTTATCCTCCCGAAGAAGCCGGCACAGCTGCTGAAGAATGCGCTGAGCAAGGACGACGAGCCCGTGGAAATCCGCTTCAATCGGCGCATGGTGGCGTTCCGCTTCGGCGACGTGCTGCTGCAAGGTCCGCTGATCGAGGGCAATTACCCCAACTACAACTCGGTGATNCCCACCAACAATCCCTACCAGCTCACCATCGACCGCAAGGCGTTCGTTGGTGCACTGCGCCGCATATTGCCGTTTGCCAGCGAAAGCAGCATGCTCGTGCGGCTCCGCATCGAAAGCGGAAAGCTGGAAATCTCGTCCGAAGACATTGATTACTCGCTCAGCGCCAAGGAGGAAATCATCTGCGATTACAATGGAAATCCGATGAATATCGGCTTCAAAGGCTCGTCGCTGATAGAGATTTTGAGCAACCTGACCGGCGAAAATGTAATACTGGAACTGGCAGATCCATCGCGCCCCTGCATCATCATGCCCAGCGAGCAGCCCGCCGATCAAGACGTGCTGATGCTGCTCATGCCCATGCTGCTCAACGACTATTAAANCGGCAACATGAAACTCAACCTCAAGAAACCACTCGTCATCTTCGACTTGGAGACCACCGGGCTCGACCTCGTCAACGATCGCATCATTCAGCTGTCGTACATCCGAGTGTCGCCCGATGGCAGCGAGGAGCGCGCCAACCTCTTTGTGAACCCCTGCAAACCCATATCCAAGGAAGTGACCGCCCTCACCGGCATCAGCAACGATGACGTGAAAGACGCCAAGACATTCAAGGAACTGGCACCCGAACTGGCCGCAAAATTCAAAGACTGCGACTTTGCCGGCTACAACAGCAACCACTTCGACGTGCCGCTATTGGCCGAAGAATTCTTGCGCGCCGGCATTGATTTCGACTTCAGCGCATGCCGCCTCATCGATGCACAGACCATATTCATGAAGATGGAGCGCCGCAATCTGGCTGCCGCCTACAAGTTTTATTGCGGTCGAAAGATGGAGGAAGACTTCGAAGCCCACCGTGCCGACCAAGACACCGAGGCCACCTATCGCGTGCTGCAGGGCCAACTAGACCATTATGCACCAGGGTCGCCCGCCGCGCTCGAGGACGAAACNCACGTGCTCCACAACGACATGGACGAGCTGGCGGAGCTGTCGAAGACCAAGGACAACGTGGACTTTGCCGGCCGCATCGNATGGAAAGAAATGACCGATGCGCAGGGCAACGTGCTCACCGACAAGGACGGGCNNCCGCGCAAGCAGGAAGTGTTCACTTTNGGAAAGTACAAGGGATGGGNCGTGGCCGACGTGCTGCGTCGCGACCCGGGCTACTATAGCTGGATTATGACAAGCGACTTTACGTTCAACACCAAGCAAGTGCTCACCCGTATCCGCCTGCGCGAGCAAGGCAAGTAACCACACAACCATCGCTTATGCTGAAAGGAAAAAAGATTGTGCTGGGCATCACCGGCAGCATCGCCGCCTACAAAGCCTGCCTCATCATCCGCGCGCTCATCAAGCGGGGCGCAGAGGTGCAGGTAGTGATCACGCCCGCCGGCAAAGAGTTTATCACACCGCTCACCCTTTCCACGCTGACCAAGAAACCCGTGGTGAGCGANTTTTTCGACCGCCGCGATGGGTCGTGGCATAGCCATGTGNACCTGGGGCTCTGGGCCGACNCCATGCTCATTGCCCCCGCCACGGCAGCCACCTTGGGCAAAATGGTGACGGGCGTGGCCGACAACATGCTCATCACAACCTATCTCTCCATGAAAGCGCCCGTTTTTGTGGCGCCCGCCATGGACCTCGACATGTATGCACATCCCTCCACTCAGCGCAATTTGGAAACACTGAAAGGCTGGGGCCATTGCATCATTGAGCCCCAAAGCGGCTTNCTNGCCAGCGGGCTCGAAGGCAAAGGCCGGATGGAAGAGCCCGAGCGCATTGTGGACGTGCTCGANCGCTACTTCGATCAAATGGCTTCGTCGGCANCCGCNNCAANGCCCGCCGGCGAAGACGCGAGCGCATTGCGGGGCAAAAAGGTGCTCATCACCGCAGGCCCCACCTACGAAAAGATTGACCCCGTGCGCTTCATCGGCAACTATTCGAGCGGCAAAATGGGGTTTGCGCTGGCCGCCGAGTGCGCCCGCAGAGGTGCCGAAGTAACACTCGTGGCCGGTCCCGTGACGCAAACCACGCCCGAAGGCGTGCAGCGCATCGACGTGGAAAGCTGCCAGGAAATGTATGATGCCGCCACCCGTGCCTTCCCTCGCATGGACGCAGCCGTGCTTTGCGCCGCAGTGGCCGACTTTCGCCCCGCCACCCGCGCCGACCAAAAAATCAAGCGCGAGGGCGACGAACTGGTGCTGCGCCTGTTGCCCACCCACGACATTGCCGCCGAGCTGGGCCGCATGAAGACGCCAAGTCAGCGACTCGTGGGCTTCGCGCTCGAGACCAACGACGAAGAAGTCAACGCACAAAAGAAACTGCGGAGAAAGAACTTCGACTTCATCGTCCTCAATTCCACGCGCAACGAGGGCACCACTTTCCGCTCCGACGACAATCAGATCAGCATCATCTCCGCCGACGGGCAATTGGATTATCCCAAGAAGCCCAAGCCCGAAGTGGCGCGCGACATCATCGACCAATTGGAACACATATTATAAGAGGTATGTCCAAGCTGAAAAAGACCATTGTTCTCGGCCTCGCCCTCGCCTCGCTATGCGTGGCGCCGTTGCGCGCGCAGGAATTGCAGGCCAAGGTCACCATCAATCATGCCCAGATACAAGGCACCGACGTTTCGGTGTTCGAGAGTTTGCAGCAGGCCATGGAGCAATTCCTCAACGAGCAACAATTCACCTCGTTACACTTCCAGAAGAACGAGCGCATCGTGTGCAATTTCAACATCACGGTAACGAAATACGATGCCACCAACAATCTTTTCACTTGCACTGCCCTCATACAAGCCAATCGCCCGGTGTACAACGCGAGCTACACCACCATTATCTACAACAACAAAGACGCCAATTTCGACTTCGCTTTTTCACAGTTCGACCAGCTCAATTACAACGAGGAGCAAATCGACAACCAACTCACGGCGCTCATGGCCTACTATGCCTATCTCTTCATCGGGTGGGACCTTGACACCTTTGCGCCAATGGGCGGCGAAGACGTGCTCCAGCGCTGCCTCAACCTGGTGAACAATGCGCAAAACCTCGATTTCAATGGATGGAAAGCCTTCGACAACGACCGCAACCGCTTCGCCATCATCAACGACTATCTCGAGGGCGCCATGCGGCCCTTCCGCCAGTTGCAATACGACTATTATCGCAACGGGCTCGACGAGATGGCCAACAATGTGGAGCGCGGCCGCACCAACGTCACCACGGCGCTCCAACTGCTCAAGCAGGCCCACGATGACCGTCCCCTGAGTATGCTTCCGCAGATATGGACCGACTACAAAAAGGAGGAATTGGCCAACATCTACAAGGGAAAAGGCACGCAAAAGGAGAAGGAATCGGTCTATGAACTGCTGTTCTCCATCAACGCGTCCCAGAACACCACGTGGGAAAAAATCAAGCAATGACCCCGCGCGCCCTTGTCGTTCTACATCTCCATCAGTCATGCTGAAACAGCTCTACATTAAGAATTTCACGCTCATCGACGAACTCGACATCACTTTCGGGGCAGGCTTCTCGGTCATCACCGGCGAAACCGGCGCCGGCAAGAGCATCATTCTCGGTGCTTTGTCGCTGCTCCTTGGNCAGCGCGCCGACGCCAAGAGCATCAAAGGCGGCTGCGACCGCTGCACCATAGAGGCGCGCTTCGACCTGAGCCGCTACAATCTGGAACCCCTTTTCTCCGAAAACGACCTCGACTACGACCCGTCCGAGTGCATCATGCGCCGCGAAATCACCGCCGCCGGCAAGAGCAGGGCCTTCATCAACGACACGCCCGTGCCCCTCGCCGTCATGAAGGCGGTGGGCAGCCACCTCGTGGACATCCATTCGCAGCACCAGAACCTGCTGTTGCAAGAGGATGATTTCCAGCTCCACGTCACCGACATCATTGCCCGCAATGCGGCGCCGCTCGAAGCCTATCGCAAGGCCTTTGCCCACTATCGTGAGGCGGCTGGTCGCGTGAAACAGCTGGAACAAGACATCGCGAAGGCCCGCGAAAACGAAGACTTCCTGCGCTTTCAGCACGACGAACTGCAGTCGGCCCAACTAGAGAGCGGCCTCCTCGCCGCCCTCGAACAAGAGAGCGAGACACTCAGCCACGTGGAAGACATCAAAGGCGCGCTCTACACGGCCGCCCAACTGCTCAGCGGCGACGACATCGGCATCGTGGAGCACGTGGGCAGNGCNGCCCGCGCCGTGGACGGCATTCGCGAAGTGTACGCCGGCGCCGCCGACGTGGCCGACCGGCTGGAGAGCTGCCGCATAGAGCTCAACGACATCGCCGGCGAGGTGAACACCCTTGTGGAGCGCGTGGATTTCGACCCGCAACGGCTCGAACAGGTGAACATCCGCCTCGACGCCATCAACGCACTGCTGAAGAAACACCGCCTAGAGACCGACGACCAGCTCATAGCCCTGCGCGACCAGCTCGCCGCCCAACTCTCCGGCATCGACCACAGCGACGAAGCNCTGGCCNNNGCCCGCGCNGCAAGCCGACCGCGCCCTGGCCCTGGCCCGCCAGCAGGCCGACNCCCTNACCGCCCGACGCNGCCAAGCCGCCACCNCCATCGANCAAGAGATGCAGAGCCGNCTGGCGCCCCTGGGCATCCCCAATGTGCGCTTCGCCGTCAAGGTGGAGCCCCTCGAAGTCCTCGGNCCCGACGGTGCCGATCGCGTAGCCTTTCTCTTCAGCGCCAACCGCGGCACACCCCTGCAGCCCGTGGCCCAAGTGGCATCGGGCGGCGAAGTGGCCCGCGTCATGCTCTCGCTCAAGGCCATGATCAGCGGCGCCGTGCAGTTGCCCACCATCATTTTCGACGAAATCGACACCGGCGTGAGCGGTCGCGTGGCCGAGATGATGGCCCGCATGATGCGCGACATGGGCGACCACCATCGCCAGGTGATCAGCATCACCCACCTGCCCCAGATTGCCGCCCTCGGCCAACACCATTACAAAGTGTATAAAGAAGAAACACCCGCAGGAACAATGAGCCGCATGACGCCCCTCACCCCCGACGAGCGCGTGCACGAGATAGCACAAATGCTCTCGGGCTCCGACGTCACCGCCGCCGCCATCGACAATGCCAAAGCCCTGCTGCAACCATAATCATCCCCCGAAAAACANCGTAGCCATGCACAACAGAATATTCCGGTCGCCCTGCGGCCGCATCATCCTCTCCTCACTGCTCTTCGCCCTCACACTCACGGCCGGCGCCCAGCCCGCCGTGGTGAAAAAGGCCGCGCGGAGCGTGTTCTCCTTCTCCACCTTCAAGGCCGACGGCTCACTGCTGGGCAGCGGGCGCGGCGTGTTTGTGGGCAACGAGGGCGAAGCCATCGGCAATCTATCCCCTTTCATCGGCGCCGCGCGGGCCGTGGTGGTCGATGCCGACGGTCGCAAAATGAACGTCACGCGCATCATGGGCCTCAACGAAGTTTACGATGTGGTGCGNTTTCGCGTGGACGGCCCCACAGCGCCGCTCCCCGTGGCCAACGTGGCCGCCACCAAGGGGCAAGACCTATGGCTCACAGCCTACGCCGGCAAGTCGCCCGACATCAGGCCCTGCAAGGTGAAGAGCATTGAGCGCTTCATGGATCGATACAACTACTACATCCTCGATCTCACAGCCCCCGACAACGCCGGCGGCTGCCCCTTCATCAACATCTACGGCCAAGTGGTGGGACTCATGCAGCCCTCCGCCACCGGCAGCGACGTCCACGCCTGCGACGCCTCCTACGCCCGCTCGCTCAGCGCCGACGGCTTCGCCCTCAACAATGCCACCTTTCAGCGCATCGCCATCCCCATCGCCCTGCCCAACAACGAGGACCAAGCACGCCTCATGCTGCTGATGGCCGGACAGAGCGGCGACTCCTTGAAATACGAAGCCACCATCGACGACTTCATCCGTCAATACCCCGCGGCCACCGACGGCTACAACGCGCTCGCCCTGCGCCAGGCCGCAGCAGGCCAATGGAGCCGCGCCGAGCAAGCCATGGCCGAAGGCATACGCAAGGCATCCGCCAAAGACGAAGCCCACTACAACTACGCACGCATGATGTACGACCACGCCGTGGCCGGCCGCCACTGGAGTCTCGACCAAGCCTTCTCCGAGGCCGAGGCCGCCTACAAGGCCAACAAGCTCCCCGTGTATCGCCATCTGCAAGCCCAAATCCACTACGCCAAGGGCGACTATNCCACAGCCCTCGACCTCTTCAGTGCCCTCGCAGCCGAAGGAAAGCTCAGCNCCGGCGAACTGCTCTACGAGCAGGCACAATGCAAGCGCAGCCTCGGCGCGCCCGCCCAAGAGTCGATAGCGCTCCTCGATAGCGCCATCAACGTCACCGACACCATGAGAATCATCGAAGCCGCCCCCTACTTTCTGGCTCGCGCAGAGGTGCTCGACCAAGCGGGGAAACACCGCGACGCCGTCTTCGACTACACACGCTACGAATATCTGATGCAGGGCCGCGTGGGCGCATCCTTTTATTTCACACGCGCCCGTGCCGAGTTGAACGGCAAACTCTACCAGCAGGCCATCAACGATATGGCCCGCGCCATCATCCTTGAGCCCCGCGAACCCACCTATTATGCCGAGCTGGCCAACATGCAGCTCCGCGTCAATCAGCCCGACAAAGCGCAGCAAGTGGCCGAACGATGCACAGCCATCGCCCCCGAATATGCCGACGGCTACCTGCTGCTGGGCCTCTCGCAGATACAGCAAAAGAACAAAAAGGCCGGCCTCGCCAATCTCGAAAAAGCCCGCAGCATGGGCAGCGAGCAGGCACAGGCCCTCATCGACAAATACAAATAGGTCGCGCGCCCATCCCAAAGGCCCTCGGCGCGCATTCCCTCACCGCCACAAAAGCCCTCCGACAACGCCATCGTCGGAGGGCTTTTCCGTTGTCGGCACCATCCCCATCCGTTGTCGGCNCCATCCNCATCCGTTGCCGGCGCGTTCGTCAGCCTTTGATTTCGCGTTGGCCNTCCCTCAGTCTTCGAAACGCTATCCACTGCCCTTGGGGAATTAAGTTAATAAAGTAATTGAATTAAGTTATTAAGGTAATATAATTAAGTTAATAACTTAATTGTCGCAAACCAATGGATAGCGAATGCAAGACCATTGACGGGCGAANGCGAAACCAATGGATAGCTCACGCGAAACCGCAGGAATGGAAATGCAAAAGCGGCGGCCAGCGCTTCGAAGGGTAATGGTGGGGGGAGCAAGAGTCGCGAAGGGTGGGGATAGAAGNCATGGTGGGCGGACAGAAAAACAGTGGTTTGGCAACGCGAAAGCCTCGTGGGGGCNTTGNCAAACCACTGTGGGGAGGAGCTGCGGGCGCCGAGCGTGGGCGCGGGGCCTANACTTCAGTGAGGAATTTGCGGGCGGCGCGCAGCTGGTGGCGCATGATGCTGAGGAGCTCTTGGCTCTCTTGGAGGATGTTGAGATACACGAGCGAGATTTTATAGTCGGCAGCATCGTCGGCGCTCTGCATGCGGTCGAGGTGGTGCTTGCGCAGCCGCGAAAGATTGTTTTTGCACTGTTCGGCGGTGGCAAGAGTCTCGTCGTAGCGGTCGTAGCGATTGGTGGAAATCATCTGTTCGCAGCGCTTCATGAGTTCGTCGATGTCGCGGCGCACGGGCTCATACTCAGCCACGTAGTGCGCGGGCATTGGATTGAAGTGGTTGTCCACGTGCTCGATGGCCGGTTCGAGCATGCGCTTGAGGCAGTAGATGAACTGCCGGTCGGAGTTAGACCCGAGGTGGAACCATGTGTTTTTCTCGATGGCCGTTTCCTTGGGTATTCGTCGCATGGCGAGAAACTCCTTCTTGCGGGTCTTTTTCAGCNGNTCTTGCTCCTCGTTGAGTGCGTGGCGTGCTCGGCGCAGCGTGCGGAGNTTGTCGCCGTCGAGGCCGTCGATGATGTTGTCATACTGTGTGAGCACAAATCGGCACGCCGCGCTCTGGGTGCGCGACACGTGTTTGCGCAACAGCTGCCACACGACGCCGGCGTCCTTGGTCCGCATCATGATGCGGAACACGTCGTCTTTTTGCTCTTCGGCCATGCGGCGCTTGTATTTCAAATTGCTTCGGATGAGCATGTAGATCACCACGAGCATGAAGGCAATCATGGCGGCGGGGCCGAGCAGTTGCATGATGAGCACCACGGCTCCGCAGGCGATGAAGGCCGCTCCNGCCGTGATGAACCATCCGCCGATGACGGACAGCACGCCCGTGACGCGGAACACGGCGCTCTCGCGGCTCCAGGCGCGGTCGGCGAGCGACGTGCCCATGGCCACCATAAACGTGACATAGGTGGTGGACAGCGGCAGCTTGTAGTTGGTGCCGATGATGATGAGCAGCGAGGCGAGCACCAAGCTGTTGGCGGCGCGCACCATGTCGAAGGCGGCGCCGTCGGGGAGGATGGCTTCGTCTTTGTTGAACCGGCGATCCAGTCGGCGCTGCACGGCTTGCGGAACGATGCGGGCAAAGAAGGAGCCGCTCTCTTGGGTGGCGCGCACAATGCTGCGGGCGGCGCGCGACGAGCCGAACATTTCGTCGCCTTCATCCTGGCGACTGAGGTCCACNGANGTCTTCACCACGTTTTGCGCCTTCTTCGACGTTTGCATCGCCACAATCATGATGACGCCGGCGGCGATGAGGTAGAGGAAGGGTGAGGGCGCCGACTCCATGAGCGAGGTCATCATATAGGCCGATGGATCGCCGTGGCCGTGGCTCATCCAGTCGTTGAACGAGCTGAGGCCGGCCAGCGGCACGCCGATGAAATTCACCAGGTCGTTGCCGGCGAAAGCCATGGCCAGGGCAAACGTGCCCACGAGGGTGACTAGGCGAAACACATCGACGCGGAGCAGATGGAGCACCTCGGATGCCACGGCCGACGCCAGAAAGATGTAGAGCATGAGGCGCGGCGTGTTGCCCTCCACCCACGTGGTGATTTCTGCGGGCATGAGNGGCGACTTGGACAGGCCTTTCACAAAGATGAAATAGGCCAGGCACGTGAAAGCCACGCCCCCGTAGATGGCGATGGTGTAGCGCAGGTGGGACTTGTAGTTGAAGGTGAACACCACGCGCGTGATGTATTGCACGACGACGCCAAACACGAAGGCGATGGCCACGCTGGTGAAGATGGCGATGATCACCGACAAGGCTTTGTCGGAGTTGAGCAGCATGCCGAGCGAGAGCGAAGGGTCGGCGTGCATCTTGAAGAGCGACATCACAAAGGCGCCGCCCAGCAGTTCGAACACCAGCGAAACGGTGGTGGAGGTGGGCAGGCCCAGCGTGTTGAACATGTCGAGCACGATGACATCGGTCACCATTACGGCGAGAAACACCACCATCACCTCGGCATACGAAAACCTCGCCGGCAGCATGATGCCGTGGCGCGCCACATCCATCATGCCGGCCGACATCATGGCGCCGATGATGACGCCCAGAGAGGCGAACATCAGGATGGTGCGGAAGCGTGCCGCCTTGGCCCCAACGGCCGACTGCAAGAAGTTGACAGCGTCGTTGCTCACGCCAACAAACAGGTCGAAGACCGCCAGCACGAGCAGGAAAACAATGATCAATAAATAGAAACTTTCCATGCACATATCATATATGGTTTAGAGTTTGGAATGGCTTGGGCAGTGGGCGGCATCTTGCCGGTTGCCAACGGCGGAAGCGCCAGCCCTGGTTGCTTTTCCCGCTGCAAATGTAGCATGGCGATGTTTCAGCCGTTTTAAAGAGATGTTACAATCGTGTTACGAAACAAGAATGTAATGCCCGCGCAATGCTGTTGCAACATCCGCGCGCCACCTTTGCAGCGACCAAAACGCAAAAAACATGAAATCACTGACCACATTGGCGGCACTCTTGATGCTGGCAGCCCCTGCCCGCGCACAGGAAATCCACGGCACGCTGCGCGGCAAATACGAGTATCAGACCGAGGAAGGCGAGGGGCGTTTCCAGGTGCGCAACGCCCGCGTGAACATCACGGGCCGCATCTCGGAGGTGGTGGCCTACAAGGCGGAAATCGACCTCTGCGACGAGGGGAAGATAAAGATGCTGGATGCCTACACGCAAATCTGCCCGCTGAAAGACCGCCGCTTGGCATTCACCATCGGACAGATGCGCGTGCCGTTCACCATCGATGCTCATCGCTCGCCCCACCGGCAGTATTTTGCCAACCGCTCGTTTATCGCCAAGCAGGTGGGCAACGTGCGCGACGTGGGCGCCCGACTGGGCTACACGTTCAGCGGNCTGGTGCCCGTTGCGGTGGAGATGGGCATCTACAACGGTTCGGGGCTCACGGGGCAGAAGGATTTTTGGACGAGCAACGTGAATTTCTCTGGAAAAATGAGCATGGATTTCCCTCACGGATTTCATCTCGCACTAAGCTGCCAGAAGACGCATCCCGACCATGTGTCGGTGATGATGTACGACGTGGGCGCCTATTGGCATGCGTGCGGCTGGCACGTGGAGGGCGAATATCTGTATAAGCACTATGACCACGGCGCTTTCAAAGGTGTGCACGCGGCGGATGCCTTCGTGAGTTACGACATCCCCGTGCGGCGCGGAGTGGTCAAAAAGGTGTCGCCCCTGGTGCGCTACGACATGATGACCGACCACAGCGATGGCGAGCGGAAAGAGCTATCAGACGGGGCCCGNGCNCTCACCATCGACGACTATGCGCGCCACCGTCTGACGGCAGGTCTGACGCTGAGCTTGGAGAAGCCTTTCGTGTCCGACGTCCGACTAAACTTGGAGCGCTATTGGTATCCCAATAGCGGCGTGGCCAAGGCGTCGGAGAGGAGCAAAATCGTGGTGGAAGTGATGACGCATTTCTAAGCGAATGTGGCGGTTGAGCTCCCGCCAGGCCTCGCTCCGCGCCACCGTCGCCACGGTGGACNCCCCTGCTACTCAATGTATATGCGTTGTGGAATTGCCATCAATTTGTAACACCGTTGTAACATGATTGTCCGTTTTATTGCGTACCTTTGCAAGTATGGAAGCAAAACGAAAAATTCTCGTTGTGGACGATGAAGCCGACCTGTGCGAGATTGTGAAATTCAATCTGGAAATGGAGGGCTACGAAGTGTCCACAGCCGGCTCGGCCGAAGAGGCGCTGGCGATGGGCGTGACGGCGTTCGACCTACTGCTGCTCGACGTGATGATGGGCGGCATGTCGGGGTTTGCCATGGCCCGCCGGCTGAAAGAGGCACCTGAAACGTGCGGCATTCCCATCATTTTTCTGACAGCGAAAGACACGGAGAACGACACCGTGACGGGCTTCAACCTCGGCGCCGACGACTATATCTCAAAGCCCTTCTCGCTGCGCGAGCTGGTGGCACGCGTGAAAGCAGTGCTGCGGCGGACGGGCGAAACAATGGCGGCGGAAGAGACGGAGACGGTGGGATATGAGCGCCTCGTGATGCATTTGAAAGACAAATCGGTGACGGTGGACGGCCAAGAGGTGGCTTTCACCCGAACAGAGTTCGACCTGCTGAAGATGCTGATAGCCAACAGCGGGCGGGTGTTTTCGCGCCAAGAACTCATCGACCACGTGTGGCCGCAAGACGTGATGGTGCTCGACCGCACGGTGGACGTGAATATCGCCCGACTGCGAAAGAAGATTGGCCCCTATGCCGACTGCATCGTCACGAGGCTGGGCTTCGGATATAGTTTCAACAAGAAGCATTAGCGCTGCCGATTGCTGCGGGAACAGCGGTGATGCCCCAACAAACAACAAGAAGATTTCCACCGAGGAGGGAACAGATTATGATTAAACCGGGAAGTCGTCGTCTCTACTTGAGCGTGCTCTCCACGTTCGCCGTGTTTGCCGTGGCCTTTATTGTGTTTCAGCAGCATCGCGAGAAAGAGTACAAGATAGAAACGCTCAACATGAAGCTGCAAGACTACAACGCGCACCTCCACGAGTCGGTGGCCGACTACACAGAGGCGTCGGTGGCCAACTATGTGAGCAGACATCGCAGGTCAAACCTGCGCGTGACGATCATACGGACGGATGGCAGCGTGGCGTTCGACAATGTGCGCAAGGACTACGATCGCCTGGGCAACCATCGCGAACGAAAGGAGGTGGCCTCGGCGCTGACCGCGGGAACAGGCTACGCCATCAACCGGCTCTCGGCGTCGGTGAACAAAGACTATTTCTATTCGGCCACTTTTTTCAAGGACGACAGCATCGTGGTGCGCTCCGCTCTGCCCTACGACGTGGACTTGGCCAAGCAACTGCAGGCCGACCAGCACTACTTGTGGTTTGCTCTGGCCGTGATGTTGCTGCTGGCCGTCATTCTCTATCCCTTCGCCCGACAGCTCGACACCGACTTCAAGGCGCTCTATGAACGACTGCAACACACCAAGCACGAACAAGAACAACTGAAACGACAACTCACGCAAAACATAGCGCACGAACTGAAAACGCCCGTGGCCGGCATTCGCGGCTACATAGAAACGCTGATGGAACACCCCGACATCGACGAGCATACGCGCAAGCGATTTCTGGAGCGCAGCCACGCTCAGACCGAACGACTGACAGCGCTGATACAAGACATCTCCACGCTCCATCGGATGGACGATGCCCCGCACGAGAAAGATTTCCGTCGCTGCGACATCAGCAGAATAGCCGAGACCGTGATGAGCGACGCCGCGCTGCGGCTATATGAGCGCCGCATGACCTTTGAAAACAATCTGGTGGGCGACATTCTCGTGGACGGCGACCCCTCACTCTTGCATAGCATCTTTGCCAATCTCACAGACAACGCCATCGCATACGCCGGCGAAGGCACGCGCATCACGCTGACAATGGCCGAAACAGAGCGGGAATGGCTGTTCACCTTCAGCGACAACGGACAAGGCGTGGGCGAAGAACATCTGCCCCATCTGTTCGAACGATTCTATCGTGTGGACAAGGGGCGCAGCCGGCGGATGGGTGGAACGGGGCTCGGATTGGCCATCGTGAAAAACGCCGTGCTGCTGCACGGCGGTCGCATCGGGGTGAGAAACAATCCGGATGGCGGGTTGCGGTTTGATTGGACATTGCCCAAGGCGGCAACATCTGCGCCGGAAGAGCGCGATGGGCGTTGAACGAAGGCCTATTCCTCGCGATTGGTGCGCAGGATGATGAGCACCTTTTTCCAATCTTTCTCGGGATCGAAGCCGAAATGGTCGTCGATGCCCACATTGATGTAGAACTTGCGCGAGAAGTCGGCCAGCGGGGTGCGGGTTACTTCCGGATTCTCGTTGACATAGTCGAACACGATTTTGTCGGATTGAAAGCGCTTGAGATAGTCGGCGATTTTGTCCTCGAAGCTAGACGTCCACAAGATGAGACACACATCGCGACGCTCGGTGAGCATTCGCAATGCGCGCATGGCCGATGGGAAATATTCGTAGGTTTCGATGTTCTCGTAGCACGCGCGGAAGATGGTGTCGTGGATGTCCACCGCCACGTATATTTTATCCCAGCCTCGCGACTGCTTGCGCTTGAAAGCCGTATCAAATGCCTTGATTATACTCATACACTACAAATTGTAACCACTTCGCTTGTTCGCTTTTTTGATCGTTGGGTTGTTGATTAGTTTTTCTTGGCGCCAACAGCCATGAACGCCCCCACAAGGATGNGCTCTAAGCGTTGGGAAACGCCGTCCGCCTCCCTCTTCTCTGCCACAGTGGGCAAGGTGAACGGAGCGCGGAAACAATACAAAGATAGGACTTTTTTCTCAACCGTTGACGATTGATGCGCTGATTTTCTTACATTTACAGATTATTAACAGTCGCAACGGATGGCGAAGAATCGAAGCGCAGAGACGCATCAACTTTCTTCAGAAAGCGCCAAAATGCAGTTGGATGCGGCACGCCTGACGGCCATCGATGGGCTGCTGGCTGCGGCCGTCTCGGCTAGCTTCTTGAGCGCATCCCTCTCGGGCGCCTCAAGGCGGAGCCCTTTTCGCAACAACGACGTCTGCAATTGGAACCCGCCCACCTGAGACAACTCTTCGGGCGACGCCATCCACTCTTGCGCCAACCGAGGAGCTTCGGCTGCATGGCGAAACAAGGCGTGAACGGCGCATTCCACCACTTCGGCGGTTGGCATGAGGGGCATCCATCGGCGCGCCGTTTCTATGGTGGCCTCCTTTGGTGGCATTAGCATCGGCGCCAACAATTTGCACTCGCGTATATTCTCCTGCATCAATGCATCGGCCAAGGCGCCATCCTTTTCATATTGAGCGGCGAGACGTTTAAGGTCGGGCAGGCTCACACCCCAGTTCAGGTGGTAGCACAATCCCTTTTGGCGCATGGATTGTGCCGCCACGCCATTCATCATCAACCGGAACGACTGTTTGATTTCTCGCAATCGGGCGTTTTGTGTTTCTGTCATATCACTTTCGGCGCTGTTATATGGGGGAGAACTTATAGCGAACCGTAGTCGCGACTGTAGCGCAACATTTGTTGAGCATAGCCTTCGGAGTAGTCGAGTTCCACGTCTGTGATGTTGCCCTGCTGGTCGGTCACGGGGTTCATCACGGGATTGAGGAAGCCTTTGTATGGCGCCAGTCGCAATCGCTCATAGCGTTCCAACACTTCGTGGTGCAATTCGGGCTCAACGGCGACGCCATAGGTCTCCACCAACCGACGAGCACCTTCGAAGTCGCCCTCGCTCTTGATGCGTTGCACCTCGGCCAACAAGCGGGCAATGAGACCGCGCAGGCCTTCATAATCGTCAATGCGCACATAGGTCTTGCCTTCGCGCTTCACCAATTTCACAGCATCGCCGTGGGCCAGGCACCAGCGAGAAATCAGCGCCCTGTTGCGCATGTGTGCCTCTTCGATCTGGTGGCCGGGCTGTATGCGCGCCAGCTGTGTCATGAGGCCGTTCATCATATAGGTGTAATATTGACTTTTATAGGCCTCTCCGTCGGGTGTCAGTCCGAGCTCCACGAGCTTCTTGTCTGCGATATAATACAATCCAAACAAGTCGGCTCGTGCTTCTTCGATGGTATTTCCATAGTTCTTCAGTGCGTCTGGATCTGTGCCCGGCAGCAGTTGGCCGCTCCCGTGCCCAAGGCATTCATGCAGGTCGGTGTGCAGATCATCGCACACGTCGCCGTAGCGGTCGATTAGCGCGATGGTTTCCGCATCGATGACAAACTCTTCGCGGAAACCGTTGCCACGCGCTGCACGATTGTAAGCGTCAGTGAGATTGCTGATGGTGACGCTTTTGGAGCCATACGCCGAACGGATCCAATCGGCATTGGGAAGATTGATTCCGATGGCTGTGGACGGGTATTCGTCGCCCCCCAACATGGCAGCACAAATCACGTTGGCCGTGACTCCCTTCACGCGAGGCTTACGGAAACGGGGATCAACGGGAGAATGATCTTCAAACCATTGCGCGTTTTCAGAAATGGTCTGTGCCCGCCGTGTGGCTTCCAAATCACGATATTCCACAATGCCTTCCCACGAACCTTTCAGTCCGAGGGGGTCGCCATAGACTTCGATAAACCCATTGATAAAATCAATGCGGGCCTCGTGCTCGGCCACCCATTCCTTGCAATATTGATTGAAAAGCCGCAAATCGCCAGTTTCATAATAACGAATGAGCGAACCGATGTATTGTCGTTGGCGATCGTTTTCGGTCAAGCATTCAGCCTTTCGCAGCCATTCCACGATATGTGCGATGGCGGCGGCATATTTCCCGTTCAGGCACCAACGATCTTCCACGATTTGCCCATCGCGCTTCACAAGTGTGGTGTTCAAACCATAGGATGGCGGTTCCGGGTCTGTCGGGTCTTTTTGTTTCGCATAAAAGTCCTCGGCCTCTTGCTGCGTCACTCCGTCATAAAAATTGCATGCCGAGGTCTCCACCAAGTCGCAACCATCAGCCTTGTTTACGCGTTTGGGCAACACTTCGGGATCGAAAATAACGGGGAACAAATCCTCGTACTCCTCCGGCTTTTCTCCACATTCACGGAGCAAAATACGCAATTCCTCCTCCGAAAAGTCCGGAACAAATTTCTCACAACCGTAATGATGGTAGATGCCATTGGAAAACCACACACGCTTCAAATAAATCGCTAATGCTGCAAAAGCTCTGTCCTCACGGTTTCCATGATAATTCCTATAGATCGTCTCGAGCATCTTGCGGATGCGCAGATTGTATTTGCCGAATTGATCAAACGTGATATCACGTCCCCACAATGTCGCCTCCGACAAACAATAGGCCAGCGCCTTTTGGCGAGGCGTCAAATCGTCAAAGCCATTCAAGCGATAGCGCAATATCTGAATGTCTGCAAACCGCTCATCCGTGTATTGAAAATCATCCTTTCCCATGTCTCTTTTCCTTGATTATGCATTTGAATCTCGGCTGCAAAGATACGAAAAAGGCTCGTGTCAAAGATACAAATCCGAGCTTTTTTCATGGTCTTACACCATTCCACATCAATGATATAGAGTCAACAAGCATGCGCTGCCACTTTTCATGCTAGTTTGTTGCCTCAACGCTCTACATCCAAAGGGATTAAATCTTGCGNACACAAGNANTTGGCGAATTCAACTAGCAAGTGCAAATTTAATGAATGTTTTTGAAGAACTCCTCTTTTGGTGTTGAAAAGTTTAATTTTTTTCTTGGCCGCGTATTCAATTTTTCTTGTATTTCCCTGATTTGCTGTTGGCTGATTTTCGAGAAATCGGTACCGTTGGGGATGTATTGTCTGATAAGTNCGTTGATGTTTTCGATTGCGCCTTTTTGCCATGGCGAATGTGGATGTGCGAAATATACCGTTGCGCCGAGGCGTTTGGTGATATACTCGTGTTCCATGAACTCCACACCGTTGTCGGTCGTGATGGTGTGTATGTATTTCTTGAACGGTTCAAGCAGCCTGACGGCCGTCAGAGCCGTTTCCTTGGCATTTTTGCCATGTGGCAGTTTTCTCATAAAAAGCATATTTTTATTTCTTTCGACTATAGTTAGAATTGCTCCCTTGTGTCCTTTGCCTATGATGGTGTCNATCTCGAAATCACCAAACCTTTCTCCGTTGGCCTCTGGAGGCCTGAGGTCAATGCTCTGGCGGTTCTTTATCTGAGATTTGCTCTTTCCGACATGCCTCTTCTTATGTTTCAATTTATGTCGGCAGAATGTATACAGTATGCCGCCGTTAGCCTTGTCTTTACGAATGTATTTATAGATAGTCTCATGTGAGATCTTGATGCCTTTTTTTGCCAGTTCACCTGAGATCTGCTCCGGAGACCATTGTCCTTTCTTTAACTTGGAGATGACTTCTCTCCACACCTCCTGTTTTATNGCCCTATTGCCAGGCGAGCGCTTAGCGCGATGCTTCGCCTTGCGGTCTGCCCGCTTAGGGTCATATTCTCCNTTCTTCCGATGATTGCGCTTTATCTCGCGCGATACAGTGGAAGGACTCACGTGTAANACTTCTGCGATAGTTTTTTTTCTTAATATCGCATTCGAGTAAGGCAGATATTATGTACCTTTGCTCCCGGGTTAAGTGTTTGTANNTCACAATGCAAAATTACTTAATCTTTGGGAGACAGCGGTCTCCCTTTTCTATTTTATTGCATTGCCAGTTAAAAATCGTTTACCTGAAAGTTCGCGAAAACCCCTAGGGGTTTTGTTGGGGAAGACTTCCGTGCAGAAAATTGCACTTCTATCTTGAACTGAAGGTATCCCATTCATTTCGGATTGATGATACAAATTCCTTGATGCAAGCAACTATTGGTTCGGGAGCTTCAATCTGACTGTCTTCCATGATGACCGCACTCTTCAGTACATCCGAGCGGTGTTTCTTGATGTCTTTGCTATTGACATGTTTGCCTTCGGTCTTGGTCTGGAGAAGATTAAGGTAGGCTCGAGCTTTCAAGGCGATGAGCGCAGCGGAGTCCGCATGACGAATCCCATCAGAAGGTCTGCGCTGGTCTGCGTGCAAAAAGATGGATAAAAAATTCCAAAAAAATGTGGAATGGAAAAAAGTTTATACTTTTGCGCATCGATATGTGACAGAAGGAATGATTGGTAACAATTATAATTCAAAGAAAAGAAGATGAAAGCAAGTAAAGTTTTTATGGTTGTGCTTTGCATGGGCCTGTTGTGCTCATGTGATGCCAACACTGAGAAGGTGAAGGAGGCGGCAGAGCAATTTGTTACGGCCTTCAACAAGAAAGACAAGGCGGCTGTTTATGATATGTTCCCTGAAATCAAGAGCTATAAAAATCTCTCGATAGGTGACACCATTTCCGCTAAGAAAGACGACATCAAGGTCGAGTTTAACGACAAGGATAGCGTTTATGAGGTGACTATCAATGAAGCCGAGCAACAGAAACTCATCCTTAAAGAGGAGCCTGCAGGTAAATACACTATTGTTGATAGTTACAACGTGTTTGCGCTCGACTCGCTGTCGATGGAGCTTGGCCTCAAGACGGGCGTTCCGCTGAAGAAACTCTCGGATGTCGAGAAATCGACCCTTTTAGACCCTGACGAAGATTTCATCGCTTTCTTGAGCGATGAGAACCCCGCCGCTGCCAATGGCAACCTGGTTTTCGAGGGCGGTCTCACTAGTTGGTCACGAAACTACTATGGATTTAGTTGCCAAATCCAGTTTGGCATTAGGAATGCTGGACAAAATGCTGTTAGTGGCGATGACTACAACATGGAGATTGATATCTATGACAAATTGGATGGCTCATATCTCAAGACCGAGACTAAAGAAGGTATCAGCCTTGCCCCAGGCGAACGATCGGATGTAATCCTGTATGTTTCGGAACTCTATAGGCGTGCGTATGAAGGGGATGGTTTATCCTATAGGTGTCGTGTAAACTTGAAAAACATGTCACGTGCACAGTGTCTCGAGAAGTATGCGACGTTCACGGGCGAGGAGTATGATGCTTATAAGCAGAAGACCGACTCAATTGCTAAGGCGATGCCCGAGGGTATCGTGGAGGGCGATTATGTGCTTGAGGGCAAGATTGCCGACAAATATGGCATCAAGATGACGCTGAATGTGACAGGCAAGGGCGTAAGTGGCACCTATTACTACTTGTCGCAGGGCGCTAAGCGACCGCTCGTCATCAATGGCACTATCGACAAGAACAACAAGATGAAGTTGAAAGAGCTCAACGAGAAGGGCGAGGAGACTGGCCGCTTCTCGGGCGTATTCAATGGTAAATCCTACGTTGGACGTTTCGAGAACGCCAAGGGTAAGGGCATGACCTTTAACCTGAAGGTGAACGAAGGCGCTGACAAGGACGCCAAGGATAGTAAAGCAGGAAAAGACACCGCTAAAAAAGTCTGACCTTCCAGAAAGGCACACGACGCAATGCGTGCACTCCATCGCTGGGGTGCACGCAGTTTTTTAGCTGTGTTGTCAACTCCGCAAAATCACAAAGAAATCATGCCATTTTTCATTGTCTTTTTCTGTTCGGCCCTGCTGTGCCTTGCATCTTGCACGGGCCACCAAACCACCAGCAAGGGCGATGCCCAGGCTGCCGATGTCGAGGTCACCCAGTCCCGAAAGAACTATCAAGAAATCTCGTGGCCCACGCCTAACATCAAGGAGGGCGTGACAAATAGCGTTGAGGGCGTCATCTTGCATCACACCGCCGAGCCTACCATCGAGCGTTCGCTGGGTGTGCTCACCTCGCGCGAAAAGGGCGTGGGCACCCACTGCGTGATTGACTTAGACGGGACGCGCTACATCATGTGCGACCCCGAGGTCGTGACCTATCACGCTGGCCTGTCGCTACTCAACGGCAAGGAGGGCTGCAACTCGTTTACGATAGGGATTGAATTCCAGGGCAACACATTAGAAGCCCCATTAACCGAGGACCAAATCGCCAGCGCCATTGAATACTTGCGCCCAATCATCACAAAATACAAAATCCCCATCACCAACATCGTCACCCACGAAATGGTGCGAACCGCCTACAAAGAAAAACACCCCGAGCGTAAATGCAATGGTAAAGTCGACATCACCCCCACCGAGTACCACCGCTTCATCACCGCCCTCGAATCCTCAATGAGCCTGTAATTCGCGTTAATTCGCGCAGACTTACGCAGACCTTCATTTTTTTCTTCACTCTTCACTCTGATAGAAACTCTGCGCTGGGCAGCGTGTAAAAGAGGTGGAGAGTNNCGGNNAAANNTNNGGCGTATAGCTCATTTTGCAGGCTAATTTTGAGAAGTAGGTATTCAATAGCTCAAATTGCAGGCTGATTTTTTGTTACATTTTTTGTACATGTCAAGACATAGATGTAGCTTTGCAGTTGCAGTCCGAAGCGTAGTGGGGCTCTGCTGGGGAGCAACTCCATGAGGAATAGGATTGTAAGATAACACAAGCATGAACAGGGGTCTCTTTCAATGGGGCTCCTGTTTTTCCATGCTTAGTTTATTCTTCAATGCCAAGAAAAACCCAGAAATGAAACGCTTGCGGTTCTCCATTGTCAGTCCGCTGTGGTTGTTCAGGTTCTTCTTCAGGTCTGTGAATGTGCCCTCTATCTTGTTGTTTGTGTTGGGCATTCCCATGCAGTCCGTCCGTTGGAATGTGAACAGAAAGGGCAGG
>Ga0065708_1006521_pt1 | contig 37302 bp, 29 predicted proteins | sample Hoacrofraction12_2_FD_59095 | JGI IMG/M metagenome (GOLD analysis project Ga0065708, IMG submission 59095) | Hoatzin crop microbial communities from Cojedes, Venezuela, sample from fiber fraction 12 v1 | ecosystem: Host-associated > Birds > Digestive system > Esophagus > Crop | place: Venezuela... | reverse complement strand
GTAGTATGATTTATTGATTACTTCTTGCTAATTCAGGCATCAAACTGAATAAGAAGCCGACGGAAACGGGAGTTTATATCCATAACGGCAGAGCCGTTATGGTAGTTGATAATTGAAAATTGATAATGGATAGTTATGCTGCTTCGCAGCAGTTCTAATTGATAGTTGAGCGTTATGAGTATTAATTATCAATTCTCAACTATCAATTATCAATTAACGTAAGTTTTCCAATATTCAATATTAACCGTCTCTTTTTGAGAAATTCACCACTACCCTCACTGTCGGTTTACCTGTCAAGGCGAAACGCGTAGAATAGTAATATTATTTTATACTGATTTATAACCAAAACTAACGATTTTTATGCAATAGTAAGATGCGCGAATAGTGATTTATCACTATATTTGCGAACGGAAAGGATTATTATGGCAGAAATTAACACTCGGCTGTACCACGAATTTCAACTGCAACAGGACGATGTTTTTGAGGCAGAAGAAGAGAAACGGTTGCTAAGGCTAGCAGCAGACTATGCCTTTGCAGAGGGAGCGTTGGCCGTTATGAGCAATTTACGAACCAATGTTAGTCACATATATTATGGTTACGTGGGCGAGTCGTTGGGGTTTGCGCCGAGAGACTGCCATCAGCAGTTCGACACCGTATGGGAGGAAAACATTTTCAGCCGCATTCATCCCGACGATCTCAAATTGCGCCATCTGCAAGAGCTGGTATTCTATTGCCGCATGTCGGCCAAAGAACAGCCCTTGGGTGTCTATCCATGGCATCTAGAAAACACAATGAGGATAAAGGACAGCCACGGCGACTATCGCAATGTACTCCATCGTATTTTTTACTTCCCGAGCATGGGAAAGCGTGGTGTCTGTTATGCGCTCTGCCTCTACAGTTTCGTAACAGGTTTGTATGAGAAGGCACGCATGGTGAATATGCAGACGGGAGATGTGAAGATTATAGAGGTGGAAGACTGCAGGCACCTACTCTCTGAACGTGAGAAAGGCATTCTTCGATTCATTCGCAAGGGATTAGCCAGCAAGGAGATAGCTGAACAGGTGGGCATAAGTAAGCACACGGTAGATCGTCATCGGCAAAACATCATTGCCAAACTACAGGTAAGGAACTCTGCCGAAGCGTGCCACAGGGCTAAGGAACTCGGACTAATTGACTAAAAATCATTAACACATAAAAACTCACTCGTATGAAAAAAACTTTTTTATTTTTACTGATTATTATGATTACAAGCATCACGTCATGCCAACAAAAGGCAAACAACAAAGATGTAGCCGAGACCCAGGAGACAGTCGACACGCTACTGAAACCGTTCACAAAGGATAATCTCTACTGGACGCGAGAACCCAAGAAATATTCCATAACCGATTCGCTTATCTCCATCGAAACAGAACCTAACACAGACTTATGGCAGCGCACCTACTATGGCTTCCAAAATGACAATGCGCCCATCCTACAGATGAAGACAGCTCGCAAGTTCTTCTCCTTCACAGTGAAGACTGATTTCAACAGTTCCGCTCTGTTCGATCAGTGCGGTATCGCTATCTATCTAGACAGTGAAAACTGGATGAAAGCTTCCATTGAATATGAAAACGAACAGTTTCAACGTCTTGGAAGCGTTGTGACCAACAATGGTTATTCCGACTGGGCCACACACGACATTCCTTCTAGCATCAAATGTATGTGGTATCGTCTGAGTCGTCGCAACAACGATTTCTACATCGAAACAAGTCTCGACGGCAAGGAGTTTCATCAGATGCGCGCTTTCCATCTGTTCAAAGCCGATGGAGAAATCTCTTTTGGCATCTATGCTGCTAGCCCTATCAACCACTCTTTTACTGCAAAATTCAGCCAAATGGCTATGACAGAATGCGAATGGAAAGAATGGTCGGCAGAAGACACAGGATTCAACCAAACAAAATAATCACCTAACATAATACAAAGAAAATGAAGTGTCTATTTTTAAGAATATTTACCGTGGCCTCCCTCTCGGCCATTCTCGTGAGTTGCCAACAGAATAGCAAACAGATATCTACCAATTCAACAGCGACTGACTCACTGCAAGCAAGTGATACAGACTGTGACATCACCATCGGTGACATACGTTTTACACGTGCCCTAAACGGTGCTGATACACTAGTGGACATTAACGACAGAGGTGAAGTGACATTTCGTGCAGGTGAGAAAAAGGACTTTTTCTGCGACCCGAACGGCAAACTTAGCAACAATACGGCACCCATACTGCTTACCGAAATCGACAACACGAAACCATTCACGCTACAGGCCCGCATACGCCCTGAATTTACCGAGAAAGGTCTTTATAATGCTGGCGTACTCTATCTCTATGCCAACGACAAACTTTGGCAGAAGTTTTGCTTCGAACAGGATGAACGCGGAAACCACCGTGTTGTAACCGTTCGCACCATCGGAACGAGCGATGACAATAATCACGATGTCGTAAAAGGTCAGGACTATGTGTATTTTAAATATTCATCTGACACCGAGACTATCGCCTCTTATTATTCGCTTAATGGAAAAGAGTGGCAGATGGTTCGTCTCTATAAGAATGAATATCCCGACCATCTGTGGGTGGGTATCAGCAACCAATGTCCCCAAGACACAGGCAGCATCAGCTACTTTTCTGAACTAGAACTCTCACAGAATGCCGTAAGTGATTTTAGAATGGGCGAGTAAACAGGGAAGTAAAAACAGGAACGAATCTAAAATGTAGGAACCTAAATTTTTAGCCAAAAAGTACGGAAGTTTCAAATATCTTTCGTACTTTTTCGTGAAAGGCAGGACGATTAAGATTCAGTCTGTTTACGAATGGTGCCTGCAACTTGGATTATGAAGCTTTTTATGAATTCCATAATTGGTTGAAAAAAGGGAATAAGTGAACTTAACAAACTTTTCCCTCTTACGTTGTCGCAGATTTGAAATATTTTCGTAAATTTGTATTCAAATATAACAATCTGACTCAACAATAATGGCAAGATATTTCGGAAAGACCTGGTGGGGTGAGAAATGGCTCGGTGCATTGCAGAATATTGACTACAGCAATAGGTTGCCGCGCGGTTCAGCGTATGCAAAAAACGGAAAGGTGAAAGAAATGACTATATCCGGTGGCAGTGTGAACGCAAAGGTACAGGGTTCGTATGGCTACCCATATAAGGTGCGACTCAAAATGAAATTAATCGAACGGGAGAAAACAGACCGCTTGATTGATGAGATTGTTAAACGTCCGGCACTGCTTTCAAAACTGATTGGTAGAGAGCTGGATCCCGAAATTCTGTCGATATGCCAGTTTCTTGGCATTGAAATCTTCCCTCGGTCGTGGAAAAGTATGCACATGTCTTGCAGTTGCCCCGACTGGGCTGTGCCGTGCAAACATATTGCTGCCACTATTTATTTGCTGAGCAAGGAAATAGACAACAATCCTTTCCTTGTATTCACCATACACGGAATAGATTTGCTTGAAGAATTACAAAAAAGGGGTATCAATATAGAAGTGGCGGAGGATATGGCGCCACAAAAATTGGATGCATTGCTTGACGAAAAGAACGACGAAAGCATTACACATCATGGCAACAAAACATCACAGACAGTCAGTGTGACAAATATACCTGACCTTGAAACTCCCTTGGTGAATATTTTGCCCCCCAACCCGCCATTCTATGATGGCAGCAATTTCACCGCAAAGTATGACACTATACTGAAAAAAATCGCACAAAAAGCAAGGAGGATTGTTGACGGCAAAAAGAGTTGGGAAGATTTTATAGCATTTAGAACAGAGATTGACAGATTTACGGATGTAAGCATTATCGTGAGCAGCGACTTCGACATCAATGTTTACGTAGGTAAAGACGATGTAGAACCCTCTAGTCTGATACCCTCTATCTTAGCAATCAGTCCTGGACGCATCGACCAATATTCTCCTACAGTCACAACTGCCCAGCACGCCATATTTCTAGCCACCCACTTGTTAGCAAAAGGCGCTGTGACACCACGCATCGTGGAACTACACAAAGGCGGATATTCCATAGTGTGGCATCCCGCAATGATAGACAAAAACGTAGCAAAATGTGTGACGCAATTGCAAGAGATGATGCCTGAAGAAATGATTATGTGGAAGCGACCTAAACAACGCAAACCTCAGATTATCGCACAGTCGGCATATTGGCTGCTCACAGCGTTGCTGACAGATATGGTAAATCTGCTGACCAACGTCACCAACGACGTAATCATCAATTTCTTCTTTAGAAAATGTTATAAGACATTCGAGAGCATTGGATACCAAGAAATGGCCGGAAATATCCGGACTTGGCTTGACAGATACTATCTCAACGCCGACTACATGAAACTGCTACTGCAGGTAGATGACGAAGATACGCATTTTGACATTTCACTATATATGACCGACGGCAAAACGACGTATCCCGTGAAGGATATCTTCCAGAATGAAGAGGTAAGAATGAAAACAACGGTGATGCGCAAAGCAGCGATGCTCTACAATGTGGTGCCTGGATTGGAAAGATATATAAACCAAAAGGCGAAAGACTCTATAAACATAATGCGTGAAGATTTCGCAGATTTTATTTTCAACTCCATACCGGTAATAAACTTACTGGGAATAGACGTCATGCTTCCTAAATCTTTGGCGCAGTTGATAAGACCAAAAGTTACGGGAAGCGTGACAAAAAAGTCTGTCGACAAGGGGACACTCAGAATAGACGACCTGCTGGATTTCGATTGGCAGGTGGCACTGGGCGACACCATAATCTCACCGGAAGAATTCTACAAACTTACAGCCAATGCTGCGGGACTCATAAAGTACAAGGGTAGATATATCTATGCATCAAAAGAAGACTTGGAAAAACTCAGAAAAATATTGCAGCAACCGCCGAAATTGTCTTCTGCACATATACTGCAAACGGCTTTAGCGGGAGAATACAACGGCGCGAAAGTGCAAATATCCGATGAAGTAAAAGCTATGATAAAGCAGTTTGTCACTGAGGATGCGATTCCAATGCCACACGGACTAAAGGCTACGTTGCGACCTTATCAGGAAAGGGGTTATTCCTGGATGTACAGAAACATGAAACTGGGATTTGGCAGCCTAATAGCTGACGATATGGGACTTGGAAAAACACTGCAGGTGATAGCATTACTGCTGAAAATAAAAGAAGACGGCTGCCTGGAGAAAGAGAAAGTCGCAATCGTGGTACCGACGGGATTGATCACCAACTGGGAGAACGAGTTGAACCGTTTTGCACCCTCACTTACATATCATACATATCATGGTGTGGAAAGAGATATTACACGTTTTGCAGAAGACATACTCCTAACTTCATACGGTGTGTTACGATCCGACCATGAACTGTTAGAAAAGATAAAATGGTATGCGGTGGTAATAGATGAGGCACAAAATATAAAAAACAGCGACACGGCACAAAGCAAAGCCGTGAAAGTCCTTCATGCAAAAACGCACATCGCTATGAGCGGTACGCCCGTAGAAAACAGACTTTCTGAATATTGGAGCATTATGGACTTCGCCAATCACGGACTGCTGGGTACTGCGAAAAAGTTTGACGATGATTTTGCAAAAAGGATACAGCGATACAATGACGTCGAATGTGCGCAAAGACTCAAGCGAATAACGGCTCCATTCATAATGAGGAGGTTGAAAAGCGACAAAACTATCATATCAGATTTGCCTGATAAAATAGAACGCGACGAATTAGCAATACTACAACCAGAGCAGGCCGCCCTATATCACCAAACAGTGGAAGAGGCCATGACTGTATTGGAAGGCATAAACGCCGAAGACTCAAAAAGTATGTTTAAGCGGACAGGCATAATACTGCAGATGATAACGGCACTCAAGCAAATATGTAATCATCCCGCATTGTTTCTCAAAAACGCAAATCACGATGTGCAACTGTCTGGCAAGACCATAATGCTGACAGACACGCTCAGAAGTATCGTGGAAAGCAAAGAGAAAGTGCTGGTATTCACTCAATTCGCCGAGATGGGTAAGATATTGTGCGATATGGTGGAAGAACATTTGGGAGAACGTCCGCTGTTTTATCACGGCGGTCTGTCGCTAAAGCAGCGCAAAGAACTTGTGGAACAGTTCCAGAACGATACGAGGAGGCAAATATTTATATTAACGCTCAAGTCGGCGGGAACAGGCCTCAACCTCACAGCTGCCACACACGTGATACACTTCGACCTTTGGTGGAATCCGGCTGTCGAAGCACAAGCCACCGACCGAGCTTACCGCATAGGGCAGCACAGCAATGTGCAAGTACATCGTTTCATCACCCGAAATACGTTTGAGGAAAAGATAAATCTAATGATACAAGACAAAAAACATCTGGCTGAAATGACCGTTTCAACGGGAGAGAACTGGATTGGCAAGCTGTCTAATGAGGAATTGAGAGATATGTTCTGTTAACCGCCTTGTCCGTTAGTTCCACCATTTTCGAACTAGTGATACAATTTTCTTTGACAGAATCCACATATATCCATTGAAAAATCAAAGATTTTTGGAAAATTACTCATTTTTTCGTATATTTGTATGCAATAAAAACATATAATATTATGGAAGAAAGAAAATGGAAGGCCATTGAGCCTACTGAAGTGAAAAATACAATTGAGTTATTCGATGAAGGTTGGATGGCTCTGGCTGCAGGCAACGAGAAGAAATTCAATGCCATGACCGTCAGCTGGGGACAGATGGGTGAACTATGGGGCAAACGTATTGTCACCGTTTATGTGCGTGACAGTCGCTACACTAAGGAGTTCATGGATAGTAATGAACACTTTACACTATCCGCCTTCCCCGTGGCTTATAAAAAAGCGTTGGGATATATCGGTAGTCATTCCGGACGTGACGGAGAGAAATACACACCTGTGGATCTTCATCCGGAATTTACAGCTCTAGGTAATCCAACCTTCAAAGAGGCATGTCTATGTATAGAGTGTAAGACCATATACAAATACCGTATCAACAATGTTGATGATCTGGATGAAAGTATCCGCAAGTGGTATGAAGATGGTGACATGCACACTGTGTATGTCGGTGAGATCGTAAATGTGATGGAGAGATAATATAGTATTCCTCTATTCCTCCTTCTCTACGAAATTTTCCATTATATAGTTAAAGCCATCGGCGATAAAGGAGAATTCAACCTTATACTCTGCATCGTATGTCTTATACAGTCCTTTTGCTTCTACAAGACCACCTTTCTTAAGGATACTCAGCAACATGGCCTCGTTTTCCTCGCTGAAGACCTGTTTTTCATAGGATGGTTCCGTTTCCTTAAACTTATATTTTGAACCGTCATACGTGGACATAATAACAGAGAGGGAACCTCTGCCGATATCCATTTTCTTCGGTATGTTTAAAAGAATGTACGGAGATCGTTGAAAATACTTTGTAGGATAGTATACTGTGACGGATGGAGAAAAGGCATATTTTTCTCCATTCTTTTCTATAAGACCTCTTCCGAACGTAAACGTATAGTCTTCCAATGCATTCCATGTACCTATAGGCTGTTTTGTCGGGATACTGAACATTTCTCTTTCTTCGACGTCTCCTACAGGTCGACCTGCTTTTATTATGATTTTGGCAGCATTGGCATATACCGCATCGTCGTATGTTATGCCTTTGTTTTCCTTCTTTTCCGGGGTGAATGCTTCTTTACGTATGAAATAACTATGATCATCGCTTACGTACCCGTATTCGTAGTCCTTACCGTCATGAGTCAGATAGATATATTCCACCTTATATGATATCGGTATTATGTCATTTTTCAATGTCACCTTCGCAGAATATATTTTCAATGAGTCCGATCCGTATATCTCCTCTATATCGTCGAACTCCAATTCCTTGCCTTCGTTCTTGGTTGTGAAATACTCTTTCAGTGCTGATTTCGGATTTTTCCATATACCCGATGAACCACATGAAACCAATAGGGCACAAAGACCCATTATTATAATGTTCTTTTTCATATTATTGCTATCAATTTATTTTACAAACGTTCGAAATGGAAACCTGTACTGTTGCTATTGGCAGGAGCTGTTTCCTGTACTTTCTCTTCCTTTTTCTTCGTTGGTTGTTTCTTGTTAGATTTAGAAGAAGAAGGCTTTACTGACTTTTTCGTTCCTTTCTTTACCGAAGACGATGGCTCCGTTTTCTTCTCTGTTGCTGTTTTTTGTACTTCTTCAACCTTCGATTCTTTTGTCTCGGCATTCTCAGGTTGTGGCGTTACAGCTTCCTCAGTGGCTTGTTCTGCTGCCGTTTCGTTGGTTGCGCTATCTGCCGTCTCTTCTTGTGCAGTCTCCGTAACCGTTTCGCCACCTACAGCTTTAGACACCTGCGAAGAATAGGTATTTATACGATATTCTGCGTATGGTTTCATCTGCTCGTCTTCCGTTTTTATCAAGATAGTCTTTTTGTCAGGATCCAGTCCTGCAAAAGTGATAACTTCTGTAGGTTCCATATTGAGTTTTATTTCCTCCTCAGAGTCACTGTTTGCATCATATTTGAACAACTGCTTGTCTTTAATATAAAACAGCGATGCTCTGTCATCGGGGAATGTACCTACTATCTGAATGCCTTCCGGCAACTTATTTATAACGCTGTCTAATACAGCTTCCATACCGGTCGGTTTTTCCTCGGTTGCTGTTGCTGGTTTATCATCTTTCAGTAAAAAGAACAGAAGGACAGCAACACATACTATAACCAAGGCTGAGCCGATAACGATAAAGAGATTTTTCTTTCCGCCCTTATTGGTATTCTCTTTATTACCTGACACATAACTTTCCTCGTACGAATCGTTCAGTTCGGGAACAGTATCCTCATTCTCCGTTGCATCGTAGATTTCCTCCTGTATAGGGGATTCCTCTACGACCTCTGGTTCCTCTGCTACATGCTCATCCTGCGGTTCCTTCGGTTCTTCACCAAAACCTGTATCCTCTGCACATATAGGACAGACTTTCTCATTCTCATCAATCATCTCCCCACAATTGGGACATCTCATCTTTTTCATTGTTATTCCTTTTTAAGACCTTTATATATAGCAGCGTTACAGCTGATAACAAATACGCTGAATATTGCAATAAACAAAACCATGAAGATAAACTTGACAAAGAGTACGGGACGCCCTAAAGCGACATCTACAAACCATGAATACAGCCAATACAGAACTATACCTATTACACCCATGATAATTTGTATAAGGAATATTGTTATCTTGTAACCATAAGTCATCTTTGTACTTTGAACCAATGCTTCGCTAGGGTTTATCTCCTTTTCAAACATAATATACAACGCCTGCGACCATCCTAAATTTATTATATATCCCGGGATGAAGGCAAAGAGTATTGTCGGTGCTATGGTCATCATCTTTAGTCCCATGAGATTAAAGTATTCTCCCATATATTTTCTGAATTTTCCATCGAACACGTATGTGCCGGCAGGAGCCTTGGAATCTTGGCTTAGCATAAGAGGCAGATTCTTCAAACCAACGAATGCACCTGCATTAATGTAGGGGATAAAGAACACGAGAAACGTCAGGAAAGCAGCCAAAAATATATTTCCAAAATTGGAAATCGCAATGCTTATTCCTTCCTTCAACACTCCGTCCACAGTTATTTTAGAATCTGTGGTATATTTACCTGCAGAAGGAGCAGACTGTTCGTGAGACTTATTGCCTTCATCACTATTCCACATCTTCTGTCCGTCATTCTCTGTAGACTTCTGTTCTGTTTTTTCATTAGAAGTATCGTTCTCCGGTTGCGATTGTTCTTCTGTAAACCAATGACCGCAATACTTACATTTTTTTGCCGCTGCCTTCACCTCTTGTCCACAAGAGGGGCATTTTTTCATTCCTTCATCCATAGTTATATGTTTTTAAGTTTTAATTATTTGCGTAGTAGGAAATGTTAACTGTGGTAACCGATTGCAAATGTAATATTTTTTTTTGCATTAAACATAATTTTTTGCACTTTTTCTTTAGAAAGTGTCTAACTGTAGAAAAAATTCTAATTTGAAAATTTTTCTTTGTGTCCACTTTTTGCAAACAGTACAAACGCAAAAAGTACAATTTTCACAATTTGCCGAACGAAATTCCCGCAATTTGTCGAACGAAATTCCCACAATTTGCCGAACGAAATTCCCGCAATTTGCCGAACGAAATAAAAAAAGACCAAGAAAAGTTGTGAGTATCAGCTTTTTACCTTATTTTTGCAGTGTGAAATAGAAGTAAGAAGATATGACAGAATATAAGAAGCGCATAGCTGACCGCCTATTAGAGGAAAAACTATCGTATATCGGTGCTGTGTTAATAAAAGGTCCCAAGTGGTGCGGAAAAACCACAACGGCAGAACAGCAAGCTAAGAGTGTGCTCTATATGAACGACCCTAGTGAAATGCAACAGAACCTCCAATTGGCAAAGCTTAATCCTAAACGTCTTTTGCAGGGCGACACCCCTCGCCTATTAGACGAATGGCAACTTGCACCTGAACTATGGGATACCGTTCGCTTCACTGTCGACCATCGCGAAGGTAGCGGTCAGTTTATTCTTACTGGCTCCGCCGTTCCTGCCGACAAGTCGAATATCCATCATACAGGAACAGGCCGTTTCTCATGGCTCACCATGCGCACGATGAGCTTGTGGGAGTCCGGCGACTCAACAGGTGAGGTATCACTGAGCGACCTTTTCACAACGCCAGATCAGATTGATGGCGCAAACGACCTCAGCATCGACAACATCGCTTACCTTATTTGTCGTGGTGGCTGGCCTGGCGCCGTAAATCTGAACAACAACGAAGCCCTTAACTTAGCGGCAGATTATTATGATGCAGTTATCAACAGCGATATCTCTCGTGTAGATGGAGTGCGCCGCAATTCTCAAACAGCAATGAGAATAATGCGCGCACTCGCACGTCACCAAGGTTACCAAACTCCATTGTCATCAATCCGCAAAGACATTATCTCCAATGAAGAGAAAACCATAGGCGATGACACCATCTACTCATACATTGACGCCCTAAAAAAGATTTTCGTGATAGAAGATTCGCCTTCGTGGAATCCAAACCTGCGCTCTCGCACAGCCATAAGAGTTTCAGATACAAGATATTATACAGATCCCTCCATCGCTGTTGCCGCATTGGGTGCTGGCCCTGAAGACTTAATCAACGACCTCAAGACGATGGGCCTTCTCTTCGAGACGATGTGCGTGCGAGACCTCCGCGTATACGCCTCTGCACTAGGCGGAACCGTATATCATTACCGCGACTCCAATGGTCTTGAGTGCGATGCCGTAATACATCTTCGCAACGGAAAATACGGACTTGTAGAAATCAAGCTTGGCGGAGAAAATCTAATAAACGATGGTGTCACCACCCTCCAAAGATTATCCAATGCCATAGATACTACAAGGATGCCCGCTCCCTCCTTCCGAATGGTTCTCATCGGTGTTGGCAGCTATGCCTACAGAATGGAGGATGGTACCTATGTAGTTCCGATTGGATGTCTCAGGGAATAGCAACAAATTAAAAGGATCACAAAATGTGTGATANCTTCTAAGACTCTTTAGTGNNTTTTATTTNATCAATCTCTCGACAGTATTTCTCATACTGTGCTTCTGAGAGTTTTGCTATTGCACCNTCTTGGGCTAACTTGTAAAATATCGGATCATCCTTAACCCAAGGTATAGTACTTAAATTCTCCATGTTCTTGAGTATATATATCCACTTATCAAGTCTGTTTTCACACTCTTCTTCCTTTTTCTTAAAGAGAGGTATAGAGTAATATAACATACGAAACTTATCTGATAACATATAGTGGGTCTTTTCGTTCATAAAAGTGAATTCATTGAGAAATTCATTGCATTCATCATCCTCGAAATTCATAAGATATACTTCGTACATGGCGCTAATGTCATATAGATCTTCATACTTTTCAGTTTGTCCGTCAAGTATTTCAGCTGCGTATAACAACGTTTGTGTAAAGAAACTCTTACGTTTTTTGTATTGCATTCCCAAGAGGATGTATTCTTTTTTACTGGTAAGACAGCAAATATCGTATATTNTCGTTTCNCGAGGCTCCACACTACTAGTTAGTTCATTGTCGAGATACTGAATGTCTTCGATATTAGACTCCTCCCCTAAGAGTGTGTTCAGTAGGTCAATAAGTAAATCTTTGTTTTTTGTTTGTCCAAACAGAATTTTAAACCCTGTTTCGGAAAAAGGATTGATAAAAGTCCTTAAACCATTACTCTTTTCCATAGTATTAGAATTTTTATATTAATAATGTGCTGCATTATTACAGCGTTAACGATGCAAAGATAATGAAAATAAATTACGGAGCAAAATATTTCGGAGTTTTTTCAATTATNAACAATCGATTTGCCTTTTCGTTGATTGAAATAGGCTAGTTTACAAGATAAATCCTTCCTGATCGTAACCTTTCCTATATTTATGTATAAGTAGAAACAGTCGTTTTAGATTTACGTCTTCTATCTTCATGTCTTTATATTGCTGTTGTTTATCATATCTTTCACTAATACCATTTTTCAATCTTTCTTCGATATCATCTGGTATCAGGAAAGACGCACGATTGCCGACAACGCNATATATCTCACTAAGAAAGATATGTATTCCAGCGAGGTCAAAATCACCGAAATGGAGATATTTATTGTCTATCATTGCCAACCATTTTGGAAAATCGCCCGATGCAGGATATCTCGCAGCGAAGAGAATTCTCTGCTTAGGAAAGAGGTATGTCTGAAGGGAAAGATATCTGAAGTTTTCTGAGTTTTCCACACCAACTACCAAAACATCATCGGGTATTCGAAAACTTTCATAATCGTAGATATAAAGGAAACTGCCTTCTGGCGGATTGATAACAAATTCTTTGTCGTTGAGTATCGCTTTGATAGGTTCGAGAGATGTAACAAGAAATCCTTTCATCGTTCTATGTCTCTTTAACTTCGAATCACCCGAGACCTTTACTTGTTCGCTTCGTGTTGTATCTTCCGCTTGCAATATTTCGAAAGTCTGATTCAAGTCTTTTATGTTGTATCTGTCCAATAAAAATTGCTTGAAAGCAGNTTCGGATTTCAATCTATAAGATACCCTACTCTTATGCGCTATAACTGTTAAAACACATTCTTCCAGCATCGCATCAACCCATTCGCCTTTCATTTGGCTTGAAGGTATACTCTCACCNTCAGCCAGTCTTATGAGCTTCTTTATTTGTGCAGTGGTCAATTTCATCGTTTCGACATGAGGAATTTTACCATAGTATTTGACTGTCCATCTTTCTCCAATATGTAATTATNTCTATAATCGCTCGCAGTATAGGATATAGGTGAACTATTAATTAAAAAGATATTACGCTTATTTGCGAAGTCAAGGATACCTCTCACATTCGCAGGATGTAATTTNCCTATTTCATCCATCATGCAATGTAGTTGATAGTCGTTGAATTTTCTCGACATCTTTTTCTTAAATACGTTGATAAGCATGATATTTACCATGGCNTTGACAAGCACATCTGTACCATCAGAACCGACGTTAGAAATCTTTTCTATCCATCCCGTGTCATTGTCATTTTCCTGTATTCGAAACTGCAACTTGAATGTATCATCGAGTGTGATTTTGTCCTTAGACGGATTGTTTTCAATAGCTTTTTGTAATTCGAAAAGAAGTTCTACCGTTTTTCTACTTGTCTCTGTANGCTCCTTTTCATCGGAAAAAATATTTATTTCACCGATATTAAACATGTTTTCGTCACAGAACTTCTTAATCCTTATGAGCAATTGCATAAGCCGGTCCGTNCTTTCTACCATCTTTAACGAAATCTTTTTTATTACTCCAGCGAAATTNCTCTCTTCGAAATCATGGTTAATGTCGCTTATTGTTTTTTCNATATCGCTACTGTGACGCATAAGGTCACCCATTTCTTTCGATATTCGCTGCAAAATATCAGAATAATGCTTACTCAACCTATCTTTGTAAGTCTCCACGAGATTATTATCGATAAAGTCTCGTAGATTTTCTGCAAATGCCATATAGTCCTCATTCGTATTGAGAGTCGTCTTGAACTTGAACGTATTCTTCGGAGAGAAATAGCTCTTGAAGGTGTTGACGTTTGACTCGAACTCTGACTGTTTATTACGTCTATTGTACACAGCGCTTTTCAGACTCTCAACTAGTTGTTTACATGTGTCGTCATTTTTCTGTTGTACTACTGTAGCCTCTTTGAGATCTGTCGGACACAAGTCATCATCCTTAAACTTATCCAGATTAGACATACCCTCTTTAATGACGGATATTTTGTTTTTAACCTCTACCAACCTTGCATCGTTGTCGAACTTTTGCCTTTGATGTTTATCCTTGATATTTTGATAGCGAGTATCTAGCATTGCTCGTTTATCCTCCAGCGATTTCTTCTGTTGACGGAATTCCGNCTCTTTATCAAAGAGTTCTTCCTTATCTTTCTTGTAATTATAATAGTGTTGTTTGTTATCTTCGATATCCTTCAACGTTTTCTGAAGTTTCTCAATTAGCGTTTCCACTTCTTTAACCTTGCTAGTATCTACGCCCTTTCCTGCAAGTTCATTGTCTCGCTCTGCCAAATAACCTGCTTTCTGTCTCTCCTTTTCGGTCAACTTTACTTCCGTTTCTTCATCCACAGTACGGCACTCCGCTTCACATTTCTCTTCTGCTATCTTGATATTGCTGCGATATTCCTTCTCGATGTCCTTCACCNTACGATCTTTNCCGTCTTTNTTGTTTGTCTGCTCTCTGTTTAGTATCAGTATATTATTGTTCAACTTTTGCACCTTTTCTTCGTTCTCTTCAAGCAGTTTCTGCTTNTATTCCTCATCCTTTTTCTGCCAATCGAGCAACTTAGATTTCAGCTCCTTCAGTTTGTTAGGTATAAGTGATATCTCTATTTCAAACTTTTTAATCTCGGAGCTAATATTATGTATCTCCTTTTCATAGAAACGTCGTTTATCATTCTTCTCCGCTTCTATATCTTTTATCTTTTTCTCCGCAGAATTTTTTATCTGTTGTATTTTCATTTGACGCTCTTTGATGCATTTCTTTATCTCTTCTGGAGTACGAATTCTACGGTNCACATTGTTCAAGTCTATTTCTACTCCGAACAGACTATTCTGATTACCCTCATCCTGTGGATTCAACGATGTATTGTAAAGTATTACTTCATCAGCTATCTTACCGATATTATTCTCCCATCCCTTTTTGTTTGCTTCAAGCCACTCAAACAGCGAGCCTTCTTGCTTAGCTAATATGGCCTCTTCATTGGCAATTTCCTTTTCTACAGCCTCAATATTTTTAACAGTCTCTCTGCGTTCATTTTCTATTCGTTCTTCATAATTTCCATTCTCGATTCCCCATTGTTTACGAAGTCCATCNCCCTTATCTTTTAAATGTTTGATTTCTCTCTCTAGTCTTTCATGGGTATCATTGGTTGCTTTTATCTCATTCCGTACATTTTCAATCTCCTCACCATATTTCCTGCTAGACTCTATTTTCACCTTCTTCATTTGTAAATCACCGAGTTCCTGTCTTAAATCCATCATCTGGTTGGACATAATGTGCTCTCGCTCTTCATACTTGTCACGAATCTCCTTTTCAAGATTACTCTTCCTCTCTTGCAGTTTATCCTTTTCTTTAAGAAGATTGTTACGATAGACATTCTTTTTCAGATTCTGTCCGTTGCGAAAATTAGTAAAATCCTGTTCTAGCTTATCAATAATCACTTGATACTTATCCCTAATATTATGAAACTGCTTTGTAAGATTTTCTAGAATGTCTTTATGTTGTTGTAAACTGTCTTTCTTCTGCTGTTCCGACTCTACAAGTTTGATGATATCTTCGATTCTCATCTCTTGATAATCCTTTTTCTTCGTCGCGATACTCTTAATTTTATCTTCTAGACTTCCTATCTCCTTTAGGATTTTATTGTTTTCTGTATTATATTTATCCTTTTCCTCCTGTATGAGTCTTTTTATACGGAGATCTTCAGCATTAAGACTATTTTGTGTGGTCTCGAGTTCTGGCATAAGTTGAATATCCCTCTGTTGTGCATATACAATNTTACNACATAATTCTCTNATCTGACTATCCGTATACAACAAACCGAGATATTTATCCACCACATTCTTTGCATCTCTTTTTACGTACAGCTCTCCTTTTTCATTCATCTTTTCCCAAAGCATGATATCGTTGTATTCCTGACCGAACTCCGAAATCAGACTGCGCATAGAATCAATATTTACACTGAGTTCAATGTCTGTCATTGAATCGATTATCGTTTTTTTGATAATCTCCGCATCGAGTTTAGAATTGAGAAAAACATTTTGAATAGTCCTGGGAATATTCTTATATTTGCTACTCTCCGTGATGGAATACTTGCGGAAAGCCGGTTTTACGTCTACATGATTACCATATATTATATCTCTATAATCCTGCAGGGTGTCTACGATGCCACTAACATTAACATATCCTGGCATCTGATTTCTTATTCTCGACCAGTCGGCATATACCTCATTATTCGAATCAATAAAATATTCNCTTTTGTAGGCTGTGTCCACAAATCGNAAACAGATTTTTCCTCTATTGATAAATGTTACCACCATATAGAGATTGTTGTCTCTCATCACCTCATATATGATGTAGGAATTCGGATGCTCGAAATAATACTCCGAAAACGACTTCTTCTCTTTCGAAATGCCCAATTTCATCTGATCTGCATTATAGAAGAACAGAATGGCACGTTGTATCGTACTCTTACCCACNCCCTGAGTTCCTGCAAAGTGTGTGTTCCCATCAATTTTTATTTCCGCCATTGGAATATGGGCGCTATTAAGAAATATAATCTTATTCAGGTATCTCATCTTTCACTTCCTCTGATATTACCAGCAAATTAATAAGTTTGTCAATATAATTGAATGCCGAAGTCACTTTGAATGTTGGTTCCTGTTCATTGGCAACTTCTATAAATCCAAAATTCTTCATTTTGGTCACTAGCGTTTCTACTATTTCCTTGTAATTATGCTTGTCACTGAACAATTTTTCTGCCTTCTCTTTCATCTCAATATCATTACCCAACTGCATTTGTATATTAGCAGCCGAAAATTCGAATCCTACACCGAAAGACGGATTATATGTACGAAGAAAATCAACATAATCAATCCATTCTGCTAGTCGTTCTATCTTCTCTTGTAATTGTACCTTGGATTCTTTGCGACTGAAATAATAATATCCATTCCCGCCTTCCAAACAGAATCCTATACCCCTGAAGTATTCTTCATACTCTTGTTCATTATCTTCTAAGAGATCATAGTAACGTTTCTTTAGTTCGTCTGTACTGTTTTGCGAGATAAAACCACCCTTACTAAGGATATTGAAAATTTCCTCTGTATTCTTTATGTTCATTTTCTGAAAATTAAAGCATATTCAATGTTGTCACTAACAGCAGTCTCGTCTTTTATATCGAGTCGATCCGTAATATTGGGTTGCAATCTGACAAAATAGCGAAAGTCGTTCGTTTTTGTCAACGTCAAACTTGTAATCATAATCCAATGAGAAAACGGAATAGATCTTTTCCCTGTCCTGAAAATGCATTGTACATTTCCTCCTGATCTATGTATTCGTTTACCGCATCAAGTTCAGTGAAGAAACTTGCAGGAATAGGATTGGCTTCTTTTCGTTTTACCCTCTCAGGCAGTCTTCTGTTTGTCATCACCTTCAAAAGAATTCCGTTGGCATCATCAGAAGAATCCAACCATTGTAGTGAAGGTTTTGTAGAATATCTCACTTGCGTCTCGAAACATACCGGATTTATNGCNTGTGCAAGTTGCCTAATATCGGTATATTCCTCTAATATTTGCTGGTCACGCAGATACTTCAACTGGTGCAATTTTTTCAGTAACATACTTTGATACTGAATCATATTCAAATAGTTGATAATCTGCCGATCTATTTCTAGTAGGTTATGGTATGCGTCATTTAGTTGCAGCTTCACATCGTTTACTGTCTCTTGCATTCCTACATCCATGGCANTAGCAAAAAATACGGGTTGTTTCTCGTTCAACAACTTTTCCGATTCTTTAATCAATGCAGCNATATCCGAACGCTTTTTGTCTAATTTTTGCAGTTTTAACTTTTTGATTTTCAGACTTGGTTCATTCTTGTATGTGTTATCCACATTCCTTTTTAGGTCGATAACGTTTCGAAGTGTAGTAAGCGCGATTGTTCTAAGCGATCGTCTTACCTCATTGAGATATTTTTTTCTCAGGTTGTCTTTTTTCTCTTCGAGATAGTATTCTATATTCTCATTAAGTTTATCGATAAATTCCTTGACAATTGCAACATTGATAATTTCGTTAGTTTCCAACACATCCTCAAAGAACTTTAGATAGACGTCCTCCATCTCCAACTGATTGCCTGACTCGCGAATTACACCGTGACTAATCAAATATTTTATCCTAGTTTCCTTATGATCGACCAGTGCAAGAGCATCGTCCGTTCTGAAAGCCAACGACTTGCGTTTTTGAAACATATCAGCAAGAAGTCTTTTCTCTTTGTCGAACATACGAATGAGCTCATCTATCTTCCTAAAACCTGCCATTATATATGTTTTTTATTTATATCATCTACGCAACGTTAGTTTTTTAATAAATAAACCTATTTANCAAAAACATAGGAGGTCATAGACATNGAACCTAGTTCACAGTATTCATTGAATNTTGTTATTGTATCTTCTTCATCAGATGCTCCCAATGCCGTAAGTAGGGGAAGAAAATGTTCTGTCGTCGGTACCGATTTGTCATAATTATTTAGTTNTTTGTAATTTATGACACCATCGAAATTACGACTNAAAATCAGTTCCTTTATCTCTTTATCAAATTGCTTTGCCCAGTCATATCCGTCATCCATCTGCCAGTTAACTCGACGAAGGTTATGCACCACATTACCACTACAGATAATCATTGCACCATCTTCGCGAAGGGATTTTAATNTCTGCCCTATCNCATATTGTATCTGCGTAGTANNCATCAGGGTCAACACTNACCATGANAACGGGTACATCAGCCTGAGGGTACATATTACACAAAACAGACCAAATGACCATGATCTATTCCCCACGTATTATCTATAGTAGCATCTTTCCCGAGACATTCTAAAACCTTACGGGCAAAATCTTCCGATCCTTTTGGCTCGTAATGTACGTTATATAGTTCCTGTGGAAATCCATACATGTCATTGACTTGTGGATTATCAGCAGCACAACGTACTTTACAGCCCTTCGTCATCCAATGCGACGACACTGCTATTATCACCTGTGGCTTCCCCAATTCTTTTCCAATTTCAGACCATCCCACACGTGCAGGGTTCGTTCCTATGGCATTCATAGGAGATCCATGTCCGACAAATAAAACTGGCATCTTCTTCATAATATCTTCCTTTCCTTTGTTTGGTTATAATTAAGTACGTTTATTTCAACCTTGCTAGTGCATAAAAATATTCACAAAACACGAATTTTTAATTATTAGAAATGGTTGCAACCACATATTCCGACTGTGTACCTATACGGAACTTTCCTCCCCATAGTCCAATACCACTGGTCACATAATATTGCGTATCTCCTTTCTTCAACGGACCATACGCATCCTCGTATATTGCATCCTCTATCCAACTTATTGGCCACACCTGTCCATAATGCGTATGCCCACTGAGTTGAAAATCGACACCTGCCTCCTGTGATTTTTCAAGATTGTAGGGTTGATGATCGAGTAGTAATGTAAACCGTTTTTTATCTACTCCAATTGCTAGATATGAAACACTCTGTCGTGTTTTATTACTTCTATCATCTCTTCCAATGATGTTTATTCCTTTCACGATCACAGCCTCATCTTTCAACAGATTTATTCCTGTCTCGTTTATAAAAATCGATAGATCCCGATACTCCAGCCAAATATTCATGGTTGCCAAGACATGCATATATCGGAGCCTTCAAACGATGNAAATCGGAGGANAGATCTTGATAATCTATAGCTCTTATACTTCCATCTATAATNTCTCCGGCAATAAGTATCATATCAGGATTCTCTGCGTTTATAATATCAATCCATCTGTTAAACTCTGCTTTTCTATTGGTATAGCCAAGGTGCATGTCNGCTATCATCACTATCTTCAACGGTTTCTCNATCTTNTTTTCTGTTGTTATCGTCATCGGAACCCGTATCTTATTGNTATAGTGNATGTTNGCAGCAACGAATAATACTATCATCCATAATGTTACNCCTATNGTTCCTTTCATACTGTTGTGCAACAAGGCTGCAGGCACAATATGTAACAATCTACCGATGTCCAAAACAAGGAATGTCAACNCAAGNTACATGAGTATAAACAACCAGGCTGTNGTTGTTTCATATAATGCTGTNGACNNGGGGAAAGGCATANTGTCTATATCTACGATAAAAACAGCAAAGAACATTACTGACAATAATGCCAACAAGNATACTATAATCCATTTTATCGGATTAGAAAAAGGCAGTATCTGCCATACGTGCCATAAAACATATATATTACCAAGAAGTGGTAACAACGTAAAAGCGAATATCCAAATTTTCATAAAAGCATTTTCTCTTGCGACAACTGCAAAGATAAGAATAAAAATAATATATACAATGTCTTATACTGAAAAAAGTTGTGATTCTCAGCTTTTTACCTTATTTTTGCAGTGTAGAAAATCTACGCAATGTAAGCTTATTGATTATCTTATCTCCTTTTCGTAAAATCGTGCCTTTATTGCCTGCGAAAGGATATATTTTTACGGTTTGTATTGAATTGACATTTTCGGGATCACCGATAATCATTCGATGACAGCGGGGAGCATTCTTCTTTTTGCTATTAGACAAAACGCAGGTTTCTGCCAATATAGACAGTGCATCATCTATATCAATTTGTGAAGCATCTATAGTAAGTGTTTCTTTACCTTCATACGCTGTAGTTTTAACATGACCTCCAGCAGTATATGATATCTTACGCTGTTCTCTCGTAAAAGGGTCCAAGGACATAACGAGCATGCCTGTCTTATCAGAGTTTACGGTCATATCGTTATTGGCTGTGATGGTAATGTTTATCAATATACCTTTTGTATCATTAGCATCAATAATAACTTCTTGCGCATACGAGCTGTCATTTGCCTCCAACACTATTTTGGTAACATAACTATTTTGTAATACAATATTCTCTTTTACCTTCAGCTTACTGTTATTGATCCAACCGATAAGACTACCTGTACCATTTTTGCGATATGGTATAAGGATATTTTCATTACCTCTAACTATCGGATAAAAGATACCAGAGAACGTATGCAGTCCGTCACACTGTGCAATACTTACATAATAATCCGGGGTTAAGTTTCTCCACGTCTTTTGACTTTCATAGTAACGAGGTTTACCATACCTCTTCACAAAATCATCCCAATAGCTNNCTACAACATTTTTCGAACCGATAATATCATGCATTAGATAGGTCATCATTACTCGATGTGCTGTTACTCCCATACGACGCGCTCCGATATCAGGACGAAGCATCCAGGAACCGTCTCGTGTCGTTTGTTGCCTCTCATACGTATTACGTAGAGCTGCCATTTCCATCATGAGGGCATCACCATCACCAAAGAGTGTAGCTATGGCGGCAAACGAAGGCATCTGATCGTATGTCAACATACTCCAATCGCTTCCGTTGGGCATGGCCAGTTCACCATCTGGTAAAGCAAAATATTTAATCACGTTATCGAACATATCCTTTTGATGCCATAACAACGTCTGAGAAACAGGAAAATGATCTTTTCCCATCATCCTAAGAATTAGTATACTCTCCGCTAATTCTTGTATTATCACGCTCTGATAGTTGGTATGGAAGAAATTATGATTCTGCAACGTATAATCATCATACAGATTCTGTCCATGATACCATTTATATGCAGGAATACCATCAACGGGCGTAGTATCCTTAGAATCTGCAGCAACGGTAAGACAATGGAAAGCAAATTCTCTCATCTTATCGTACCATAAACGTGCATGCGGATGATCTGGCATAAGAGAGCAGGCTGCCGCAAGCACATTGGTCTCCCATCCATTCTCCTCCGCTTTTGTGTCTCCGATATAACCTGTAGGAACTTTTCTGTCTAGATCATAGTCAGCCTCTGCCTCAAGTACCTTCTTTATATACATCCAATCAGCGGCAGTCAAATCCTTGCCAAGAAAATATGCTGCAAAAGCAATACTTTCTGTCCATAGAGAACTTTCCCAACAGAGTCCCCAATATTTATTATCTGTACAGGTCTGAAGACGGTTTGACTTGTGAGTTGAATATGCGTAACGCAGTGCTGACAGAGACATTTTCTTTAAACTATCGTATGTAATGCCTACAGGTAGTTGATATTCCTTCTCCGTACCATATCTGTAAACAAAAGCACAGATCATCGACATATCAGCATTCGTTCTCACACCGTCTTCATTACTCATTCCGGCATTGTTCGCCTTAAAGTAACCTGTCTTAACCGATTGGTTATTTTGGTTAGCCTCTGTATAGATTGACGTCACNTATTTCGTAAAATCTACCAACATATCAAGGCATTGCATCCTTATGTTGTCATCATCTCTATTTGTTGCCGAAACTTGTTGTGACATCAACACAACAGAAAATACTGTCAAAAATATTTTTTCGATTTTATATGCCATAAGATTCTAACTATTCATTCTAATCTATAGATATCTTCTTAATAATATCTTCCTTTCCTTTGTTTGTTAATAATTATGTTCGTTTAAAAACCCACGTNAACTCCTGCCATAAACGTAGCACGAGGCATTGGATATCCATAATTTATTTCATAATCTTGTGCCAAGAGATTTTCTCCACGGGCAAAAAGACTGACGATACTGTTAATAGCATAACCAAGACGTGCGTTCAACAAGACATAACTACTCTCCTCCTTTGACTGTGATTCTGTTGCAACGCGTGTGGTAAGATGGTTTATCCATTCCGTTCCTATAGAAGCATTCCATTTGCCATATCTGTAGTTAACCTCACCATAAAGTTTATTTTNAGGCACCGCAACAATATCATATTTTTTATGTATCAAGCTATAATTGGCATTAACCTGCCAATGTTTGTCGATACGATATGCACCTTGTATTTCTAAACCCCAATTTTCTATTTCTCCTGTATTCTCGTTATGTCCGGAAACGGTCTGTATCATATTATCGCCTTTTAGATAATATATGTTTAATCCGTATTTCAAACTGTTATCAAACAATGCTCCAGAATATGCTATTTCATAATTCCATAACCGCTCTGCTTTCAAATCTGCATTTGCGGGACGAAACATAAAAAGATTCATCAATGTTGGATTACGGAAGCCTTTACCTGCCGTAAGTTTTAATTCCATATCATTAGGTAGATGAAAAGCCAATCCAAACTGAGGTACAAATTCTGTACCTGCTATGGAATGATGATCTATACGCAATCCTGCNTCNGCAGTAATGATNCGTGANATATCCTGACGNAAATCCATATAACCAGCGATTTCTGTCATTGCCGTATCNGTAAGAANNTTNTTGCGCGATGCGGCATCATTTCCTAACATCTCAGCATAATCATTCCATGCCTTTCCACCGATACTCTGAAAATCCAGACCAACNGTTGTNTGNTTACCNGANAAGAANCTNAAGCATTGATATGCGTTCAACCCNGCGACATAATCTTTTGAACGGAAATAATATTCCTTAGGCGAATCCCCTGCAGAATAACCATCATTTATTTTATGACGACCCCAATTTAAGAATANNGACATACCTCCTGAAGTCCANCCATANTCATCTTCTATATCTATNGATGCTATACCTCTGGTTATATTTTGATCGTTATCTATCATCGGAGAGTATATCGTACCNGGATTNGAAGCATTAAAATGNGTGATATTTATATCTGTCCATCCTTTCCAGTTTTGTGAGAANTCATAACCTATCTTTGCATATCCACTCATNTGNTCGAAAGGNGTGTTCTCACGATGACCATCTGTTCTGTTATATGAAAGCGATGCTATACTATTAAATTTGCCGTACCTAACTCTGTTTGTCGCCTCACTGGTAATGGTTCCATACGAACCTCCTGCAAGGCGGATGTTGGTCTGCACANCATCTTGTAACATCCTCCGAGTTATNATGTTTATNACACCACCCATGGCATTACTACCATACAACATAGAGGCTGGCCCTCGNAATACCTCGACCTTCTCGGCAAGGAATGATTGATAAGCATCACTTATAGGATGTCCCATAATACCCATATATTGCGGNTGNCCGTCGACCAAGACTAAGACNCCNGTNGAAGGAGAACCTCCGATTCCTCTTATACTCATACCTCCTGCAGCACCCGTAGAAACGCCATATCCGAGNATACCACGCGANGTGGAGAAATATCCNGGNACNTGNTCATTNAANACATCCAATAATGAGGGGCTATANCGTTCCTCTATCTGCGTACGNTTTATNTGNGTCACNGTNTAGGGCGAATANCGAGGATCTATCTGNCTTCTGNTTCCNGTAACAACNACCTCATCGATATTATCGCCTCTGAATATAGTAGTNTCAGCACTCTCTGNTGTATCACTGGCAANAATNGGGAATACNGATATAAATAATCCTATTAGTGTAATTAATAATTTCATACTTGCTCATCCAGAAATATTTTCCTGAATCTGCAAAGATAAGAATAAAAAATAACATATACAAATTCGAATATTGCAAAAAAATGACTATCTTTGCCACTGNTTAACNAATANACATAATTTGTATGAGAATAAAGAGTTTTCTATTACTTGCCACANTGATGNTGTCTACAACAGGCGTTACGGCACAATCAAAGGTTTATTTTACANGAGAAATTTCNCCTGAGGCATTGGTAAAGATATATAAAGCGTTAGGNAAAGAAGCTANAGGTAGAGTTGCNGTAAAGATNAGTACGGGAGAGATGAACAATGATAACTATCTTAAACCTACTCTCATACGNAATCTCGTAGATGAAGTNAACGGTACGATAGTAGAATGNAACACGGCCTATGGAGGTTCNAGAGCTACTAATGACAAGCATTGGGCAACGATACATGAACATGGNTTCGACTCCATCTTTGCTGTTGATATTATGGATGAATTCGGAGAGATGCGTATACCGATAAGGGACAAGAAACATCTTAAGTACGATATTGTTGGAGACCATCTNTCACGCTACGATTTNATGATTAANCTGGCACATTTTAAAGGTCATAACATAGGTGGATTCGGAGGAGTTCTAAAGAANCANAGCATTGGTGTTGCNTCATCAAGTGGNAAAGCATATATNCATTCTTCNGGAATAACNACAGANGTAACAAAATGGNGNCCNTATATNGTTAATCANGATGAGTTCATGGAATCNATGGCAGCAACCGCNCAAGCCGTTTCTGATTATTTCAATGGTAACATCATTTACATCAGCGTAATGAATAATATGTCCATTGACTGTGATTGTGATGCATTCCCAAAAGAAGCTAAACTGAAAGACATGGGTATTATGGCGTCTCTGGATCCAGTGGCACTCGATTGGGCTTGTTTAGAGAAGGTNTTCAACCACANATCAACTTCTGACGACGATAACAAACCTCTCATTGAGCGCATTAATGAACGCCATGGAACATACATTGTAGACTATGCAGAGCAGTTANGTTTAGGTAGTAAGAAATACGTTATTATAGATATTGACAAGCAATAATAAAAAAGAGGGTGGAAAAACCACCCTCTTTTTATGTTCACTTGCTAAGTTTAGACTTGTTCATCTTATCCAGAGTTTCTGCTAACCAATTATCCATACTTTGATCTGCCCCACCCTTGTATATCCAGTGAGCAGCGACACCTCGCTCCGCAATATCATCCATACGTTGGGAACGGATTTGTAGTTCCACCCAGTTACAATCGGGTCCCATAACAGTAATCTGTAATGCCTCATAACCCGANGGACGTGGATTAGTAATCCAATCTCTTATCTTATCAGGTCGTGCACGATACAAACTGGTAACAATGGTATATATACGCCAGCAATCCAACTTCTCTGCACTTATGAACGTTGAAGGATCTACTGCTCTTGGATCAGGTACGAGTAATTCTGCCTTCTCATGCGGTTTAAATACTACACGCGTTGCAAAGAGATCGTAAACCTCATCAAATGTTATACCATGATCAACCATCTTATGCCAGATTGAATACACAGACTTCATTCTATAGTCAAAAGTATATTCCAATCCCATGTCGTCTAATAAAGAACATATTGGCGCCTTAAAAGTACGAAACACTAGATCACATGAAGCCTCAGCCTCCTGTAAGAGTCTTTTTATTTCTTTATATTCCTCAGGATGACCATATTGCATACCAAAAGACTCAAGTTTNCNTTTTTCAGCCATCAAGCCTAAACGCTCAGCTGCTGGTGCATATATNTCTATACATTCNAAGGCTGCTTGTTTTAATTTTTCAGGGTCTACTGATTGGGGATTATCAAAAACCGCCAAACGTGATTGTATCGCAGATACGANGTCCTGCATTAAAGTTTCCTNACTCATACTATATNAACTCNAATAAAGCCATAAAACCAGTCATTGCGAAAACCTCTTTCACCGAAGGTTGAATATTCTTTATAACGACCTTACCACCTTTAGCAATTGTTTCCTTTCTCAACAAAAGGAACATACGTAATCCAGAACTGCTAACAAAACTCAAATCTGCACAATCAAGTAATATTCTTTTNTCNGCATTATCTATCAGAGGTTGAATATCGATAGAAAACTGATGAGCTGCGGCTGTATCTAAGCGACCTGAAAGAATCGCTTCCATGCCTTCTGCATTTTCTTTAATTTCTACGTTTGTCATATCATTATTATTTTAATCTTAAAATTCATATAGATTTCTCCACNGTGAGAATATTTTTATCNTTCTCACGCTTATATTCCATCTTATCCATTATATTTTTCGCCAAGTACACACCTAAACCACCTATNGGNCTGTCCTCCGCCGACAGACTCGTATCAGCTTCTGCCACTTCTGCCGTCGGGTCAAAAGGTTTGCCTCCATCAGTGATTACAAAGCGTATCTTCCCGTCATTAATATCAGAAGATACTGTAAAATCAGCTTCTTCTCCTGGTTCCCAAGCATAATTTATTACATTAACTACCAACTCTTCCAAGGCTAGATTTATCATATCTATTACCATATCATCCATACCNGCCTCTTTACATACCTCATCAACAAAGACATGTAGAGATTCTACTTCGGTTAACTGGTTTTTTAATTTTATTTCTTTCATAATGGCTAAAATTTAAAACTCAGGTTTGCCATGAAGCTTCTACCCTGTTGAGGTAACGGAATAAGAGTTAGGCTTCCTCCCTGATAATAGTTTGTATTAAACAAATTATATACATCCAATGATAATGTACAAAATTTATACGTATAGTCTGCGCCACAGTTCATAATAAATCGGGCTGGCAACGTATTATAAAGGTCTTTCGCTGGTAAATCCATTCTATACACCACTTCACTTGTAATAGGACTATACTGTTTTGTATAGAAAGTTCCGTTTGCTCTNNCAAACAAACGACCCATTTTTGAATCAAAAATTTTATATCGCGCTACGGTTGCAGCCATGAAAGCAGGTACATTATTCATGTAAACACTTGTAACATTTGCATTCTCGCTGTATAGCACTCTCATATAAGACATACTCAACGATGCAAAAAGTCTGCTTCCTGTATAGTTTAATGAATTATCGATGCCTATAATACGAACCTTACCAGCATTGGCATAAAGAGCATCGTTACTTTGAGAATCGTGCCAAATTAAATTAGACAAAGCATTATAGAAGATATTTGCGCCAAAAGACAGTCCTTTTGCAGGGTTACTGATGGTATACTCCAACTGAATGGCATCCATCTTTTCTGACGTCAGATTCCCTCCACCATTATATATCTTCATACCGTTATTTCGATAGAAATAAGGGGCATCCACAAAAGAGTGTGCATAACCCAACTTCAAATTCATATAGTTGTTAAGAAGCCATATCAGTGAGACACGAGGAGAAAAGGCATTTAACTTGGCGCCACTGTTTCTCTTCTTGTGGTCATATCTTATNCCTCCATTAAAAATAAGTTTGTCTCCAATCGTCGATTTTAGCTGTACAAAAGGCGACAACACATATTCTTTACCTGGAATAAGAACGGGATTATCCGAAGAAAATGTTACGAGAACATGTGAATAACCGTCACCACACAGAATCTTACTATCATGAAGCGTATATTGTTCAAATTGGAAACCACCTAATAAGTTTCCTGTGAACAACTTACTCTCAAAGGCATAATTAAGCTGTGCTGACGCACCGTAGGTATATTCTGACCAACTTTGCAACTGATACAATCCTCTGTCATAGAGTATATTAAGAAGTTTTTTCTCAAAATCCTTACTTAATTTACCGTTCTCCATGAGTCCGAGTATGTCCCCTACTGTTTTATCTTTATATTGGCTATTATTAATCAGAATACCCAAAAAACTACCCAAAGTCATGCCTGTTCCAACATTCGTAAGATATTCACTAATATCTGTTCCAAGAATGTCTTTAATATTGTCGTATCCAGAAAGTTGTCCAAGAAAATCGATCAATGTTTTATCTGTACCTATTATATCTCCAAGTTTTCGGTCTTGTACCAATTCTCCAATAAGCGTCTCCAATAAATTTATAGTCCCCTGAGAATAAGATGATTTCCCTTCAAATATCCTATTAATATTTGCAGGGTTAATAGAATCNATCAAAACATCNTAATAGGTCTGNTTATCGTAATCCATAAATGCATTCACCTTAAGACCTAAATTACCGAAAGATTTGGAATATGATAAATCCAGATGCATTGACGTTCTTGTACGTCCTGGGGTGACACCATCGATTTTTCTGAACTTATTGTAATCGTATAAAGTAGGATAAAGCGTTTGGGCATACGAAGGTACACTCTTTGAAGACTGAACATCAAACATCATCGTAAAATCCTTGTACGTACCATTGAAACCGATGTCAAACGAGGGCATATTATTATATCCTCCGATATACATATAACTAGGATAATCAGATGTTCCATAAAAGAGTTCATCTCCTGCTCCACTACAGTCACGTCTCTCTCCTCTCGAAGCATATATTGAAGCCCATGAAGAAAAACTCATATCAACTGCTGATTTTCCCATTGTAAAATCAGCACGGTATGTGTTGTTCGTTCCCAATCCACCTGATATCTCNACACCATCCATGTCATGCCCCTTCTTCGTAATAATGTTTACAACGGCCGTAAGAGCGACATTACCATAAAGTGAAGATGCAGGNCCNCGCAANACCTCTATCTGTTTTATCTTTTTTAGGCTCATTCTATAATCAGGTACCTCCGCATTAGTACTACGACTATTAAGACGATGNCCATCCTGCATTATTAGTATCTTCTCCTGACTATCAGAATATATGCCATGCATAGCTACATTCAATTCGTCACCCGCGATAGGTGTCATACCCGGTACGTAAAGTAATAGGAGATCCTGAAGATTTCTTGCTCCAGAAGCCTTTATCATGTCTTCCGTAATGAGAGTTACAGGAACAGGCACCTCACTAAGACTCTCAGACTGTTGTGATGCCGTGGAAACCATTGCCTCGCCTCTCTTCATGCTATTCACCAAATCCACAAAACGTATCGGGTCGTTTACCGTAGTCGTATAATATGGATTTTCCCGGAACATAAGAGAAGTATTCTTACGTGCAGCTTCATCATCACCCGTTACAATAGCACAAAGTGCCAATAAACGATATGCACTGGCCTTTATATTACTCTTATATGACGACAGATTCGCACGCAATATACTGTCTGCTTCCTCAAAATGACCTATATTATACTCTGCCTCCGCCTCGTTATAAGACTGAATAGACTTCTTATCATCCTGTGCATTAGCACTGATGAATAGAGACAATAATACTATCGTGAAACAAAATCTCATCTACTAAATCAATTTCCTTTTCATCGGGAATGACAACACAAATGTCGTTCCTTCTCCTTCTTTTGACGTAAAACTAATATCGCCCTTATGTTTGTCTACAATAATCTCTCTCGTTAAAGGCATACCTAAACCTGTACCCTCTCCTGCCGGTTTTGTCGTATAGAACTCTTCGTACAGATTTTTCTGTACATCCTCGTTCATACCTATACCGTTGTCTNTTATTGTTATAACACAATTATCACCCTTTGNCTCAACCGACACATCAACGGTTGGACTATAATCTTCACCTGAATTATTANCCCTCTTCCATACGGCATAACTGGCATTGTTCATAATATTTAATACCGCNCGNCAGATATCTTGTGTCACAACATCAGCCATAAGGGGTTCTGAAGGATAAGATTCATTTATCGTAACATTGAAATTTTTCAGGTTGGCACGCATGGAATGATACGACAACCATACATACTCCTTTACGATCTTTGGTATATCTGTCGGAATATATTGATCTGCCCGACCACGACTATATAAAAGAATATTACGTACTATACTTATCGCCCTCTCTCCATGTTCATCAATTTTCTGAAGATTTTCCTGTAGATCGGCAATAATATCCTCAACATCCTCTTGGTCTTCNCCAAAAGCATCCTTATGNTCNTCTAAGATATCCTGCAANTCNTCTATGAGNTTTGTNGACATCTTACTAAAATTGATGACGAAATTAAGAGGATTTTGTATCTCATGGGTTATACCAGCCATAAGAGTTCCCAAAGACGCCAATTTCTCTGACTTCTTTATCTTTCCCTCAAGTTCCGCTATTCTTTCATCTTTATCCATAGCAATATTGTTTAGGATTGTTCTTCTACTTTTTCTGGCACTCTAATGAGAGTTATCGTGAAAGTNGTATNATCACCTTTCACACTCTCCACACTTATATCACCATCATGTTCTTGTATNGTATCNTTNGTCAGATATAATCCGACTCCAGATGCTTCCGCCGTCGTTTTGGTCGTAAAGAANGGNTCGAAAATCTTATCNACTATCGATTCTTCTATTCCGATACCATTATCATAAATCCTTATTAGCACCTTATCTTCTTGTACCTCAAGAGATAATTTTACCAACGGTTCAAATGGCTTTTGTTGATATTTCTTACCTACGGCATGAATCGTATTATTAAGAACACTAAGTATACATTTGCTTATTTGAGCTGCATCTATATAGATATTAACAGGTTCATTGCAACCTTCTATCTCTGTCTTAACAGACATCTTCTTTATGTCATCAGCAAAATACTTATTAAACATCTCAAAATCCTGCTGACATATAGCTGCGATATTACTCCTTTCAAGTCGAATACTACGATCGCGCAGCATCTCTTCCATCGCCTTTAGTATGCGAGAAGTGTTTGTACCATGATCTACAATCTTGTTAAGATTATCTTTTATCATACCTGTAACATCAAGCAGATCATCGTATGTATCCTCGTCTATCTTATCCTTAACATCATCTACATCTGCCTCTACATCTTTTGCCAAACCAACAGTAAGACTTGAGAAGTTATTTATGTAGTTTATAGGATTCAAAATACGATCTATAAGTCCCTGTGTCAACTTACCCGCCGTAGCCATCTTTTCCTGTCGTACCAATGACTTNTGGGCTTGCTCCAACTCAGTAAGTGCATTCTCAAGACTAACAGATTTTTCCTGTAACTCATCTTTTTGTTGACGGATCTCTGCTGTTCTTTCATTTACTATGCCCTCAAGACGTACCTTTTCTTTTAATAATCGTTTCGTACGCCAACGACTAAGAAGAGTGACTATGAGAAGTAAGATCAAAGCATAAAACGTTTGTGCCCACCAACGTAGATACCAAGGGCTTTCAATACGAAAACGTATCGAAGAGATGTCAGAGACTCTACCAAAGGCATCCATGGCCTGAACTTCAAAAGTATAACTTCCTGGAGATAAGTTATGAAACTCCACAGACGTTTTTTCTGACCATTTAGACCATGACGTACTACCCGTTATATGATAACGGTATTTTATATCACCGAATACTGGTTCTATAGGTGTTGAATAAGATATAAATACACTACGGTGATTATTGTCAAAATCATATTCTTCAAAATCCGTTCTCGGCCTCATTCCTTTTGAAGCATCATATCCTCCCCAGATTATTGAATCTCCCGTAACTCGTATCTTTCTTATGTAAACTTGCGGACGAGATTTGTATGAGGGATCATCGTATATACGCGTCCAACTTACCAAACCGAAACTACCTCCCAACAATACATTCGATTCACGTACATTCATCGCACGTACCTCTTCGTCATCAATCGTCATCAACCAAGAGGCATAAGACTTATCTATCTTCCTATTCTTGAAAGGTGTTATATTTTTACCTGCATTATCTGTTATCCAAATATATTTGAACTGATCGGTAAATATAAATCTAGGATAACTAAATTTTCCACTTAAAGTATCTACAGCATTGAATTTCTTATTAGAAACATCCCATTCATATATAACGCTATTACTAATAATATCAAGACTATTATTACCCACAAAGAGATTTAATATTGCATTATCCGCCAATCCTATTAGTTTGTTTACCTTAACAAAACCGCTACCATTCTTCAGTTTATAATATACAGATCCGTATATATCTTGCATGAAAATAGTACCCTCTTTACCTTGCATTATCTTAACGACGTTTTCTTTAGGGAAAACCAATGTCGATACACCGGATTTATAGGAATAGACACCTTTCAGTTCTCCAGCGATAATAGAGCCATCACTATTCGGCAACACCGATAGTGTATGTTGTTGAGTTACATGTCTATAGATTTTCCCTTCTATTTTAATTACACCAACCGAAGTTGCAGCATACAAACCTGTATTCGTAGCAATCAGTTGCCAACAGCTACCGTTGAAATTACCCAATCGTTCAAAGTAAGTTCCTCGATTAATAAATATACCTTGTATTGTACCCACATACATATTACCNTGATGTTCCGCTATAGACAGAACCTCACCTTCTAAACCTTCTGCCTGCGAATAGCGTGTGAATACCGCTGGAAAATACATACAAAAAATTCCATTATCTGTCGTGCCCCATACTCTACCACAACCGTTGTAACTTAGTTTTTGAACATTATCGCTACATAAACCATTTTTACTTGACAAAGAGAATAATCTACGAGAATTTTTATCATAAGCGATGACACCTATACCATCTGTGGCAACCATGCGTACCCCATTAGGTAATACTATATTATCATTTATTTCATAGCCTTCAACCTCTTGCGCTTTCTCCTCTGTGTTATTATTTTTCTTTAGTAGTTGTAATTGTTTTCCATCCCATAAATAAGTATTACCGGATAGTACAGACACTTCTATTCCTTTTTTGACCTCTTTCAGTCCTACCACCTCTCCTATCGTTTGGGATTTATTCAATAACGATCTCAAGTACAGACAACCTTTNTTATCCGTTTCTAGTAAATCCAAAGACATTATAACCACCATACCAAATTCGTTCCTTTGAATCCTTCAATAATCTTGTTAGACGAGATATACCTTCGGTATGTAACATACTAAAAGTTACACCATCGTAATACATCAGTCCTTCGAAATTTGCTACGAAAACATGTCCATATCTGTCCGTTACGATATCAAAGTTACGATTGTGTCCACCATACTCCTCAGCCGAGAAATTAATAAAATAAGGAATACCATCATAAGCTCTTACTCCTATTGGAAACAAAAGAAGTAAAATAAATAATATTATCGACATTCCTTTCTTCATACGTCGGTTATTGCTTAAAAGATTCCATCGGCGTGGAAGAACCTATATAGTAATTCCATTCTTCCTTCGTAAAATCGCGCGTCAGACTTTTCTGTATTTTCTTTGCCATATCATCAGGTGATACATTTATCCTGCTAAGGACACCCGAAGCATCGCCTGTCCAGATATATTTATTATCGGTAGTAAAACAATTTAACCAAGAATCAAATGTACTGAGCGTAATAGGTTCCAGTTTGCTAGACTTCAAATCCCATAATTTCAATGTACGATCATAACTTGATGTCAGTAGATACCCTCTATTGAATTGCAAGTCTGAAACTTGAGATAAATGTCCCTTCAACTTCCTTAGATTCTTCATCTTAGGATAATCCATAACATATACCATTCCACTCTTGGTACCAAAGGATATCGTCCGTCCTCCGTCTGTAAAATCAAAGGAGATGATATCACCCACTCCCATTGACAGTTCCTGAGTAAAATCGTAATTCTTGGATATAAAGAGNACCCTTCCCTTTTTCGTAAAAACGCCTACTTTATTGCCATACGTAAATATGTGCGTCAATCCCTCTGGCGCCTTTAATACACGATCTAACATCAGATCACTCTTACGTACGACATAGACTTTGTCATTGTCGTAACTTATTATTTGGTCTCCTCGAAAATAGAATTGTCTGAATTTGCCAGTAGTAAATTTATTTACGTACGAAACGCCTGGTTTCTTCGTGTTTACCCTTACTATAGTACCATCTTTGGAAAGAGCATATACTATATCTCCCTCAACATGCAGATCGCAAAAATTATACTTTTTGTCAGCGAGTAGGATCTTTTCTGTTAAATCATCTCCTTTTCGCTTCANNAATAGTAATTCTCCATAATCACTGGAAGTTATAAGACCATCTTTAGTCTCTACGATATCGGTGATACCACCATCATTAAACTCCCATTCTTTTTTGTTATTACTTGCCTTAGACAACGCATTAAACACTGCAGGATAAAATGTATNACCCTTATAGCGAGAGGTGTAGTACCAAGAAGCGTATGCCAATAATCTGCCAAGTTCTACATTACCACCATTAATCTGAATCAATGATTGAGACCCCAAGGATCTACCCAAAGCAATGTATCTTAATGTATCAACATTTCTCATGGAAGCTTCAGCCTGTCCTCTCTGTTCCTCGGCTATGACTCTTTGTTCATTAGCCATCTTCTCAGAAGATCGTGCCTGTGNCTCTGCCTTCAAAGCATTTTGCTGCTCTGATTCAGCTCGAAGTCTCATGTCATTAGCTATCCGACTCTGTTTCTCAGCCTCCCTAGTCTGGATCTCAGCCTTTTCCCTTTCTGCATCGGAGATATTTTTTTGCTGATATGCAATCTCCTCCATCTGTTCGCTGATACGCCTTACAACCTGAGACTTCTTCTCAGTCTCTGTAAGTTCATCGATTTCAGCACGCAAAGATTCACCANTAGNCTTCTCACGATAATACGCNANCGCGAGAACACCACAAAGNAAAACTAATACGCCACATGNTATGGCTAAGTAAATTTTTTTCTTATCCAAGGTTTTATANATATCCTACTTGAATCTCTTCAGAGCAAGCATAGTGATGTCATCTGATTGTGGAGCTCCGTTAACAAAAGAGGCTACATCTTCTCTTATCGTATCAACGATCTCCTTGCTATCGGCACCAGGTATCGATTTCAACGTTTCAACGAGACGTTCATCCGAAAACTCCTCATGATCAGCATTCTCCGCCTCTGTTACACCGTCAGTATAAAGTATTATAGCATCACCTGGCTCCAAAGTAACTTGATCACTTTCAAATGTTACATCCTCCATAATTCCGGCAATGGTGTTTTTGGCGTATGGCAACTGCACTACTTCATTATTATGCTTAAGAATATAAGGAGGATTATGACCACAGTTCGTGTATTCAATCAAACCTGTACTTATGTGATATATACCATAGAATACCGTGACGAACATCATATCATGACTCTCATTACATAACAGCTCGTTGACAAACTTCATACATACCGAAGTCTCCTCTCCCCTCATACCAGTAGATCGTATCAAGGTACGGCTCACTGCCATAAATATTGCTGCCGGAACACCTTTTCCCGAAACGTCTGCTATAACAAAGCCTATACGATCATCGTCTATACGGAAGAAATCGTAGAAATCACCTCCGACATCCATTGTCGGTTCCATGGATGCATATATGTCCAACTTATCCAAAAGTTCCGGATATGGTGGAAATATAGAAGGTAATATCGCCTTCTGAATTTCGCCGGCGATAGACAAATCGTTACGCAAAGAAGTAAGCTGTGAGTGCTCTGCCTGACTTGCCTTGATGAAATTAATCTGCTCTACAGCCTTCTCTATTGTACGAGACAGGTCATCCAGATCTATAGGCTTTGTTGCGAAGTCAAAAGCACCGTTATTCATTGCCGTACGGATATTTCCCATATCACCATACGCTGATACCATAATACACTTCAAAGAGGGATTTTGCAACTCATTTACTTTTGTAAGCAGAGTTAAACCGTCCATCTCCGGCATATTGATATCACTTAGGATGATATCTATATCTTTTACGTCAAGAAGTATCTTCAAAGCTTCTATTCCATTGTGTGCAAAATAGAATTTGTAAACCTCCTTACGTATTTGTCTTCGGAAATACTGAGTCAGCAGAATCTCTAAATCCTGCTCATCATCAACACTTAATATTTTTATTGGCATAGTATACCTTTACGTCAAATAATAGTAAACAAATTAAGAAAACCTGTCATCATGAACACTTTCTTAATTTCATCATTAATATTTTTTACTGATAATTTTCCACCTTTCACTCCCGATTCTTTCCTCAATTGAAGGAACAAGCGCAGACCACTACTTGAGATATACTCCAAGCCTGAGCAATCGAGAATTATCTCCTTATCGGCATTATCCAAAAGCTCTTTTATATCTTCCGACAACTTCGCTGCAGCAGGCGTATCAAGGCGTCCATTAAAATAAGCTGTCAACACGTTTCCTTCATTTTCAATTCTAAAGTCCATATTATTAAGTTTTAATTGTTATTGTAAACTACTTTTTATACATCTCACCGCAAAGGTAATAAATTATTGCAATAAAACAAAATTATATTCTTTTTTTTAAAAAAAACTGCGCATCACAAATATGTGACACGCAGCTTTTTTTATTTTTCAGTACCTTTTCTATCAATAGAACAGGCTATTACGAGCACTTTCTACCTCTTTGTTGAGATCATTCAACTGCTGACGCAATTGGTCTACAGTAAGTGCATCCAACTTG
>Ga0065708_1006576_pt1 | contig 37650 bp, 34 predicted proteins | sample Hoacrofraction12_2_FD_59095 | JGI IMG/M metagenome (GOLD analysis project Ga0065708, IMG submission 59095) | Hoatzin crop microbial communities from Cojedes, Venezuela, sample from fiber fraction 12 v1 | ecosystem: Host-associated > Birds > Digestive system > Esophagus > Crop | place: Venezuela... | reverse complement strand
TTATTACGAAAGTAATAATCTATCACATGGCCAGTTTGGACAAAAATCAGAAAGGGGATGGCTCGAACTTTTCGGTCACCCCCTAGTTGACCACGGAAGATTGAGTTCCTGACCGTCCATAAGTCGAAGGGGCTTGAGGCAGACAATGTAATAATACTCCAGTGCAACAAGGATACCTACGGGTTCCCGTCAATGGTTGGTGGAGACCCCATTCTCGACTATGTTCTTACAAAGGCCGACTCATATCCTTTTGCGGAAGAGAGAAGGCTTTTCTATGTGGCGGTGACAAGGGCCAGGAAAAGCACTGTAGTTCTCTATGACGAAAGGTTCCCATCCGTATTTGTGAACGAGTTCATAGGCGGAGAATCCGCAGATAAAACTGACGGTGAAGGTCTTTACAAGAACTCGGGAAAGGTCTGGACAAAAGGGGAGGATGCGCTTCTTCGTGCAATGTTTGAAGAAGGAAAGAGCATAAGGGTGATATCCCGGAAGATGGGTAGGAGCCAGACATCCATTGTCATGCGCCTCGGAAAGCTGGGAATCATGTAGAGGCCTGGGATGTCCGGGCGTTTTATCCGCTCAGGGCATATGAAACATATGCAGTCATTCCATTCCGTAAACTTACCGAATGCCGATTTTCAGCCCTCAGGGCTTGCCTTGTTCGGAAAAAGTCGTATATTTGACCGTTAGCAAAGATTTTTGCGCAAGCAAGTATGTAATTTCAGTTACTTGGATCCACATGCCGTGAGGTATGTGGATTCTCACCTTTTAGGGGAGTTCCCTTGCTATGGGATCCATGCAGATGCACTCTCAGTCAGGAAAATGCCAACCTGTTAATAAGACTCATATGTACAACGACACCATCATTGACAAGGCCCTTGAAATCGCCACCAGAGCCCACAGGGGNCAGAANGANNTGGACGGCAACCCCGTCATCCTCCATCCGCTCACCGTGGGGCTCAAGGGACGCAACCCTTCCGAGATCGCCTGCGGATTTCTGCATGACGTCGTGGAGGATTCCGGATACACGTTCGAGGACCTGCTAAAAGAAGGAATCCCCGAAGACATGGTATCATCCCTAATGCTTCTGACCCATGACAAGAGCGTTCCCTACATGGACTATGTGAGGAATATCTGCGAGTCCGGCGACAGGACAGCTATCGCGGTAAAACTGCATGATCTGCAGCACAACATACAAAGGGGAAAGAGAAGCCGCATTTCAAGGCTTGTCGAGAAGCACTCNAAGGCTCTTCTGTATCTTGTAAGCTACGTCATCGANCACGGCATGGCTGACGAGTTCGACATATAGGGAAGGGAACCTTCTCCTTCTTTCACATCTTTTTGCTAAAGGAATCCTATTGCGGGGAAAACAATCTTTGCGTATCTTTGAGCAACACTTGGACTACCACGGTCCGGCACTAAGACAGACTTTGCTCACAAATACTGACTGCAAAGGCCACTTTTGGCATTCACTATCGGGCATCCCGGAGATAGGAGATGGGATGTCCACTGCAACTGCGTCTTTGCCGGACGGCGTCCAGAGACCTCGATCCTGAATCTAAAAACATCTTTAATATGGCCGACCTTCTTTCACCGCTCAAGACCTGGAAGTTCTACAAGGAGCTTATAATAATGACCCTCGGAATGCTCTTCGGGGCATGCGGAGTCTACTATTTCCTGGTGCCGAGCAAGCTTGTCATCGGAAGCATAGCCGGACTCTCCATCGTAGTGTCCACCTTGCTCGGATATGCCGGGATCACCATGAAGGTGTCCACCGTAGTATTCCTCATAAACGCCATCCTTCTCATCCTGGCGTATTTCCTGATCGGGAAGGAGTTCGGACTGAAGACGGTATACACGGCTCTCATCCTCGGCCCGCTCATGAATTTGCTGGAAAAGGTGCTCCCTTACCAGAAGATCCTTGAAGATGGGCAGACCTCGATAATGGGGGACCCCTGGCTCGACTTAATCTGCTTTGTGCTAATGCTAAGCATCTGCCAGGCGATCCTTTTCAATATCAATGCTTCAACCGGAGGGCTTGACATACTCGCGAAGATCGTGAACAAGTACCTCCACTTCGACATAGGTACATCCGTTACTGTGGCAGGCGGGCTCATCTGCCTTTCCGCCTTCTCCATAAACCCCTTCCGCATGGTCCTTCTCGGACTTATCGGAACATGGATCAACGGCCTTGCGGTGGACTACTTCTCCGAGAATCTCAACCGGAGGAAGAGAGTCTGCATCATATCGGACGACCATGAGAAGATAAGAAGCTTCATAATAGACGACCTCCACAGGGGGTGCAGCCTCTATCCCATGAAGGGAGGATACACCGGAGATGAAAGAGTGGAGGTGCAGAGCATCCTCACAAAGGACGAGTTCGCCAAGGTCCTTGCATTTATGAAGAAGAACAAGATCGACCACTTCCTCACGGCCGGCAATGTCTACGAAGTCCACGGCAAGTGGAACCATATGAAAAAGGACGGGACTACAAGGGAGATAAAGTCCCTGGAATAGGGCAGGGTAGGGAGACAGGCCGGTAGCGATAGCATTGGCACTATCTTCTCCCAGAGCGGAATGAACTGGCAATCAACTAAATCATCCTAGTCATAGGCTCCTTCCCATCCATTATCTTTTCACATATTTCCTCATGGCGCCTTGGGCGCTTCCAAAGCCTATCCCTTTGTGCTCCCAATGCATGAAGGGATTTTCATTTTCGGAATCTTTTTGTCAAATTTGCTCGTCACAAAGATATTCCAACACAATGAAAACCACATTCCTGACGGCCCTGGCGGCATCCTTTCTTGCTCTTTCATGCACAGAAAAGGCATCCTACGATACGTTTGTAATCGCCCAGGGAGGCGACAGCCACGGCACTGAGAGAAACTCCTACTATGCCCTTTACAAGGCAATTGGAAAAGGCGCACAGGCGGCGTCCGTAACCCTTCGCAAGGACGACAGGGACTCCCTTGTACTGGATACGGCGGATCCTGATGTGCCCACACTTTCCGAGGCCCTTGATTTCTGCCACGGGAAGCTGGTCCTCAAGATTGACAATCCATCCTCCTTCATTGACGGCATAGTGGGCCTCAACCGTCCCGATGACATCATCCTGTACAACTGCGAGGCCAAAGGTTCTAGGAACATAGTATCGGTCGATCTTGACAGCGAAGGGGCCGAAGGATTCCTGGATTCAGCAATCAGGCAGAAGCCATACGCCGTAGAACTTCTCTATTCCGAGGACGCAAACCCGTATCTTGAAAAGGCCATAGGAAAGCTTAAAAATAAAGGGATACGCATCATGTTCAACACTTCGTCCACCGGGAAATGCGGATCCCATACTGACAAGTCAAAGTCCTGGGCGGAGCTCATCGCAAAGGGAGGTAGCGTAATCGAAACAGGAGAGCTCAAAACCCTCATGGGGGCTCTCCATCCGGATGAAAGGGCATCATCCCACGGCGGAAACTCCCGAACCAGCGTCGACAAGAGCTACGATACGGCTCTTGACAGCATGACCCGTGAAATCGTTCCAAAGTTCAAGGCCTATCTTTTCAGGGACAGAAAGAGCGGACTATCCCTCGAGTACAACCTATATGTACCCGAGGACTACGACCCTTCAAAGTCCTATCCTCTTTTCATGTTCATCGCTGACGGCTCAACCGCGGGAAAAGGTGCTCTCTATTCACTTACGCAGGGGTGGGGAGGGCTGATATTCGCGACAGCGAAGGAACAGAAAAAGCATCCCTGCCTTGTGCTTGTTCCTGCATTTCCTGGACCGGAGAGCGCAGTTGACGACAGCTGGAATGTAAGCCCCACGGTGGAGCTCATACCATCCCTCATAGACACCATATCCAGAACGTACAATGTGAACAGGAGGAAGATCTACACATCGGGCCAGTCCATGGGCGGAATGATATCCTTCTACCTTAGCATAACCCATCCGGACCTTTTCGCTGCATCGCTCCATGCAAGCAGCCAGTGGGATACTAAGGTGCTAGCCCCAATGGCGGGGAAGAAGTTCTTTTACATCATTTCAGCGGCGGATCCCAAGGCCTCACCCAAGATGGATGAGCTCGGGAAAATGCTGGACTCCCTTGGGACGCCCTATAGCCAGAGGCAGTTCTCGGCCCGCCTGCCATTATCTGAGCAGGACGCCAGGGTAAGGGACATGCTGAGGGAAGGGAATTCCATCAACTTTGTCCGCTTCGACCCTTCGACCGTCATGCCCCAGGGGAAGGAGAGTTCCATGGCCGAGCATATGTACGGGTTCGACCATGCATTTATGATAGAGGCCGTAAGGGACTGGATAATGTCCCAGGAGCTGTAGGGGAGGCCATCTGCGGTCACAGCACAGGCCAAAAGTACACAGGTGCCTCCTGGCGGCAGCCATTTCACAGAAAATCCGGGAAAGAGATGGTTCCTCTCCCGGATTGCCTTTTTCCGTGGGCTGAGCGATATTGCCGGCACCAGCTTAACCGCTACCTGAATTGCCCTGATGGACCTGCATTACTGGGATAGCATCTCTTCGATATCCTTTTCCAGCTTTTCAGGCTCTACTGTTGGAGCGTAGCGCTTTATCGTGCTTCCGTCCTTTGAAATCAGGAACTTTGTGAAGTTCCATTTTATCGCATTCCCGAATGTGCCCTTTGCACTTTCCTTGAGATACTTGTAGATGGGGTGGGCATTTTCCCCGTTCACATCGATCTTCTGCATTATCTGGAAGGTGACTCCATAGTTGAGACGGCAGAAGGATGAGATTTCGTCATCAGACCCCGGGTCCTGGTGGGCGAACTGGTTGCACGGGAATCCTATCACGACAAGTCCTTTGTCCCTGTATTTCTGGTTCAGCTTCTCAAGCCCGTCGAACTGGGGAGTGAAGCCGCATTTGCTGGCCGTGTTGACAATGAGGAGGACCTTCCCCTCGAACTGGGCGAAGTCCAGCTCCTGCCCCTTTGTCGTAAGCGCCTTGAAGTCGTAAATCTTTGCCATGTCTTTCTTTCTTTTTTGTCCAGGGCGTTCTGAAACGCGGTTGAAGGTGCACTGTCAGAGTGCCTGGCCTGTTGTTGTTTTACTATGTTGTTGTTTTACTATGTTGCTGTTTCAATCTGTTTTCTGCATTTGTGCGTTTGTGGCCGGTCCAGACCGCGAACTGTACCCCATCTTTGAGGTAACCTTGCACGGCCCTTATCGCGTCGTGGGCTCCCTGAGCAGGCCTGAAGCCGTAGCTCCCGTCCATGAACAGTGCCTCGCATATGGCCGATAGCACTTTAGCTATGGACTTCTGAACGGCCCTGCCTGCCACTACGGGTATGCCGGGCAGATGCCGCTTGCTGCTATCCTTCGGTATGCGCACTCGCCTTACGGCGCTTGGCTTGTACCTGTCTTCCATGATGGACTTCCTGGTTTCTCCTCTACGCTCCGCCTCATGGCGGTCCTTCGCCTCTCATCGGGTTTTGCTTCTGCCTTTCACTAAAATACTTGTCGCAAAGCGTTGCCGGACTTGCACGTGCCAGGGTGTTCGCATGCTTGCGAGCTACCAAAAGGGGTGGCCGAACCGGTCATCCCGTAAAGATATGTTTTTCCGCTACTCCTGTCCGCTGTCCTTTGAACGGTCTGTCTGGCTATCCGCAAGAGCGCCTATGAATGTCTGGAGACTGTTGTAGAAAGTTTCGTAATCGAATCCTTCCAGATTATCCTTGCTGATACTGTCAAAGAGCCTTCCAGGAACCGCTTTGGCCTTTTCCTTCAGCCTAGCCCCCTTGGGGGTTATCTTCACGATGACTTTCCTGTGGTCGCTTTCATCATGCTCCCTCTTGAGAAGCCCTATCTTCTCCATCCTCTGGAGAAGAGGGGAGACGGTGTTGTTGTCAAGATAGAGGATCTCCTTTATTTCATTTACCGTCATCCTTCCATGCTCCCAGAGCACAAGCATCACAAGGTACTGCGGATATGTCATCCCGAGGTCGGATAGAAGGGGAGTGTAGAGCCTTATTATGAGCCTTGATGCCGTGTATAGCGGAAAGCAGAGCTGGTTGCAAAGGCGTAGCTGTTCGATGGGCTTAGGACCCCTTGTTTTTCTTGCTGACATGATCGTTTCATTTTTAGTTGCGGGCCAATCCGGCGCTATCTGGTGCTACCGGAAGGTTAAATATCGTCTGCGATATTTTATCGGTGCAAATATAGCCCATAAAAATCATTTAGCAAACGAATTCTGGGAAAATGTATCGAAAACGATATGTTTTCCATTTCGGCACTATCGCTTTATTGGTACGCCCGGGAAATCACTTGTGAAGGGTGTTGTTTCGGAGCATGGCCACCCAGAATAGTTGCAATACCTCCATCTTTTCATCTTCATTCCCCTTTGCCGCGACCCTAAAATTTCCTAACTTCGCCTACATGGATTCCCCGTGCTACATAGCCATTGACATGAAGAGTTTCTACGCATCCGTCGAGTGCGTGGACAGGGGGCTCAATCCTCTTACGACCAACCTTGTAGTCGCTGACAGCTCCCGCACGGACAAGACCATCTGCCTTGCGGTGTCCCCGACCCTGAAGGCCCTCGGTGTGCCGTCCCGTCCGAGACTTTTCGAGGTTAACAGAATAATTAAGGATGTCAACAGCCGTAGAAGGGCAGCCCTTGGAAGAAGGTTCACCGGCAAGTCATCCGATGCCACCTTCCTTTCCAGTCATCCGGACTACGAGATCGACTTTGTCGTTGCCACTCCGAGGATGGCGCACTACATAGATGTGAGCTGCGACGTGTATGAGACATACCTCCACTACGTCTCATCGGAGGATATCCACGTCTACAGTATAGACGAGGTGTTCATAGACTGCACCCAGTACCTTTCCGTATACGGGATTTCAGCGCATGAGCTGGCGATGAGGATGATTCGCGACGTTCTCAGGCGGACCGGCATAACGGCGACGGCCGGCATCGGGACAAACATGTATCTCTGCAAGGTTGCGATGGACATCGTGGCAAAGCACAAGGAAGCGGACAGTGACGGGGTGAGGATAGCCGAGCTCGACGAGATGTCCTACCGGAGGCTCCTGTGGGACCACAAGCCGCTGAAGGATTTCTGGAGGGTGGGGCACGGCATTGCCGACAAGCTCGCTCTCTACGGCCTTGACACCATGGGGAAGATCGCAAGGGCATCCCTCGTGAACGAAGACTTCTTCTATTCGCTTTTCGGAGTGAACGCCGAGCTGCTACTTGACCACGCATGGGGATACGAGCCCTGCACGATGCCCCTGGTAAGGGCATACAGGCCCGACTCCAAATCCCTTGGACAGGGACAGGTCCTCCAGAGCCCCTACGACTATGACAAGGCAAAGGTCGTGGTGAAGGAGATGGCCGACACCCTCTCTCTCGACCTTCTTTCAAAAGGCAAGGTCACTTCCCAGATAGTCCTTTTCATAGGCTATGACAGGGAAAGCCCCACGGCATCGTCTGGAGCCAGGGGGACGGCGAACCTTCAGTCTCCGACTAACCTCTCCTCGAAGATAGTGGAGGCAGCGGTGTCCATATTCGAGAATTCCGTCGGTCGGAACGCCCTTGTGCGAAGGGTGTACGTAACAGCGAACGGGGTCGTCGACGAAGCGTCCCTGACGGATGAAGAGCCCCTGCAGCTGGACCTCTTCGAAAGCTACGAGGACGCAATCAAAAGGAAGCAGGAGCAGAAGGCCCAGGGTGAAAAGGAGAAGAGCCTTCAGAAGGCAAGGCTCTCCATAAGCTCCAGATTCGGAAAGAATGCGCTTCTCAGGGGACTTGATTTCGAGGAAGGGGCGACGACAAGGCAGCGCAACAACCAGATAGGAGGACACAAGGCATGACGGGGGAGTACGACGACATAATGGCCCATGAGAGATTCGAGCCGAAGAACCATCCGAGGATGCCGCTTGGAAGCAGGGCTGCGCAGTTCGCCCCTTTTGCCGCGCTCTCCGGGTTTGGCGAGGCCATAGAAAGGCGCCGCCAGAGGTACGAGTCCAGCCTAGAGAAACCTTCCGGAGAAGAGGAGCCACAGCTCCAGGACCCGGACTATCCTGGTCCCGGCTTTCCTGAAGGGGAATAGGCAAGCCTGCGGATGCATCTTGCTCTTTCTTACATGTGTGGTGTGGGTGGCAATGCAGGGATTGCGTGGCGGTTATCCATGTAGTCATAGCCATGCCAGAATGGATGCGTAAGATTGGCATATATTCAGGCGGCGCGCCTACCATTATAATGAAAGACGGCCCCGTATTCGGAACCGCCTTCTGTATCGCTAGGTGCTTGTATATCTTCCTAGGCAGTGGATCTGCCTGTTTTAGGTAGGCCTGTTCCCTCAGGATTGGCCATGCTGAGGGCGGGGGATTCTACCTCCATCTGCTCTCCACTTCCTCTATCGAAGGCTCGAACCCCGCTTCGGCAGATTTCTCGAGATAGAACTTCGCCATGACGGGGTCCTTCTCGGTAACCTCGTTGCCTTCGAGCATTATCATTCCCATCATGTACTGGGCATAGGGGTTGTCCTTCTCGACTTCCCCTTTCAGGAGGTCCATAGCCTTCTGCGGATTGTAGAAGGAGCGCCCTTCCTTGAGATATATTGTCGCAGCGTCTACCTTTGCCGCCATGACCCCAACGTCGCCAAGGCTTTCCAGAAGCTCCAGTGCGTAGAGTATTTCCTGGTCTCCCTTCTGCGAAGGCTCCTTGCCCATCATGCCGACTAGAGTGTCGAGGAATGCCTGATATTCCTTCTGAGGGTCGAACTCAGGACTGTCCACGGGAATTTTCTCGGGGTCGTATTTCTTGCCGAAGATTGCCATTTTGCCAATATCTGGATTTGTAATGCGTCTTTCAAACATACATGGGCCGTAAGCCCACTTCGATGCAAAGATACTGCTTTTGCGGATTTTTTTGTCAAAAGACTTCAACCGTTTCACTTTTGCCTCCATGTTCGGTTGAAATATCAGGCTGCTTGCAAGGAACCGGTATTATGCGGCCACTGCTGCCCTGGTTTATTGTCGACAGCATTTTTGCTATTTTCCGGGAATTTGACTAATTTTGAATTGTTCTCGAAATTGCGGCCATATGAAGAAGATAAGCACTTCCATATACACGTTTGCCGATCTTATCGGGTATGGCTGCTTTTATGTCGACAAGACAGAGTATATTTACAGGATGGCTACCGACCCTGGGGGAATGTTTACCTTTTCTCGCCCCCGCAGGTTCGGAAAGAGCCTGACCGTATCCACTCTTGACGCCCTGTTCAGGGGAAGAAGGGACCTTTTTTCCTAAAGTGCTCTTCTTTTCCGAATGCCTGCGATTTGTGTTATTTTTGCTTTCGGATCCTACCTGTCATGTGGCACACTATCCTAGTCATCTTCTTTACGCTCCTGCTGCTGGGAGCGACGCTTGTCATCATTTCCGATGTGGGTGATTCGGGAAGGAAACTCGCTTGGCTGCTCGTCATAACATTCCTCCCTGTTGTCGGACTTCTCCTTTACATAATCTTCGGATTCAATTGGAGGAACGAAAGCATATTCAGACTTTCGCACAAGAATACTATCGACCTTTTCAGGGAATCTTCCGACGATGCTCTGGGTAACCTTCTTTTCGGGAAGGCACTCAGTGCGCAAGTGCGCGAAGAATACGCCCCACTTGTGAGACTCCTTTCCCGTGAGGTTAACCCTTCGGTCTCTAAGGCGGACTCCGTTGAAATCATAATCAAGGGGAAAAGGAAGTATGACCTCCTGATGGAGGACCTTGCCAATGCCAAAGAAAGCATTCACATGGAATATTTCCACTTCGGGATCGATAGGGGCAGCAAGGCAATACGCGACATGCTGATGAAAAAGGCTTCCGAGGGAGTCACCGTAAGGTTCCTCAACGAAAACATCGCCAACCTCCCCATACATCCCTCATATTACAACAGTATGCGGAAGGCGGGTGTCCAGGTCCGCAAATTCACCAACACAAGGGGGATCCTCACCCTCATTGCGATGCTGAATTACCGCAACCACAGGAAGATAGTCGTGATAGACGGGAAGATAGGCTACACTGGAGGGATGAACATCAACGACAATTATTTCCTCAGGTGGAGGGATACCCATTTGAGGCTTACCGGTGATGCAGTCGCTTCCTTGCAGTACATTTTCCTGGATTCCTGGTTGTCTTCAAAAGGGACTTTGGACACTCCCTTGAAGGACCATTTCCCCATGCTTAAGGGACTGTCCGCCCCTCCTCCCTCAACTGAAGGGGACCTTCCGCTCCAAAGGGATAAGCTTGTGCAGATAGTTCCCGACGAACCCGACGTCAGTTGGCCCGTAATACAAATGAGTTACGAATGGGTACTCTTGCGTGCGAAGAAGTATGTCTATATGCAGACACCTTATTTCATACCCCCGGAACCGGTGCTTGACGCAATTAAGACAGCCGCCATGGGCGGGACCGAAGTATGCCTGATGATTTCCAAGAAAGCGGACAACTTTATCGTAGGCCTTATCAACGAATCCTACTATGAGGAATGCCTCAAGGCGGGGGTGAGGATATTCCTGCGGGAAGGCGCTTTCAGCCACGCCAAGACTTTCGTAAGCGATGACTACCTGAGCTGCATAGGGACGGCCAACATGGATTTCAGGAGTTTCCAATTGGCATACGAAGTCAATTCCTACATTTATGATACTGAGACCGCAAAGGTGAACAGGGACCTTTTCCTAAGGGAAACCGCCCAGTGCGTTGAACTCTCTTACCGAAGCTGGTCCCAAAGACCCCTTTGGAGAAAATTGCTGCAGCATCTTTTCAGGCTTTTCGCCCCGTTGGCTTAAGTGTCCGGATCTATTCCTAAGAACGTTTCCTGTAGCTTGCGACGGCCCATGCGCTGAAAGCGAGTGCGAATCCCAACAGTGCCGCAAGGTCCTTTGCTATGGCCCCAACGGAAGCGCCCCTTAGGTATACCCCTCTCATGCTTTCCATGAAGTATTTCATGGGGATGAACCCCGTTAGGGTGCGGGCCCATCCCGGCATGGATTCGACGGGTGTGAACAATCCGCTCAGCAGCAGCATGCAAACCAGTATGAACCATATGACGAACATCGCCTGCACTATGTTCTGGCTGTAATTGGAGACTATGAGCCCCATGCCGCTGAAAACAAGGGCCACAAGTGCGGCAAGAAGGTAAAGCAGTGCTATGCTTCCCACGGGTTTCATGCCGTAGAGGAGCCTTGCGAGAAGAAGGCAGAGCGTGAAGACCAAAAGCCCGATTATCCAATAGGGGAGCATCTTTGCAAGGATAAACTGCCATTTCTTGACGGGTGTCACGTTTATCTGCTCTATGGTGCCGCTTTCCTTTTCGCTCACTATGTTCAGGGCCGGCAACACTCCGCACAGTATTACCATCACCATCGCCATCATGGCGGGGATCATGAACATCTTATAGTTGTTCCTCGGGTTGTAGAGGAACACTTCCGAAATCTTCTCCCCTGTGACCGGAGCACCAGCGGAAGACACTATCGAATTCAAATATGCGGCGCCCAAGGTCCCCTTGTTCCCGTTTACGGAATTCGCATCTATCATGACCTGGGGCTTTTCACCAAGGCGGAGGGCCTTCCCGTACCCGGAGGGTATTTCCAGGATAATGTCGGAGGAACCGTCCTCCACCTTTTTCAGCGCGTCCCCGTATGAGGCTTCGGATCCCTTGTAGATGAAGTACGGTGAGAATTCCACCTTTTCGGTAAGTGACCTTGATTCGGGGGAGAGATCGTTATCCACGACACTTACACCTATCGAGCGCACTTCCATGCTTATGGCCCACGGCAGCACCGCAATGAGCATTACTGGAAGGGCTACGACCAGTTTGGGAAGGAACGCATTCCTCCTGAACTGGATGACTTCCTTTTTGAGTAGTGAAGATAACGCTCCCATACCTAAAGCCTTTCTTTGAATGATTTTGTGGCGACCGCAGCCAGGAGGACCGCCATTCCCGACAGTACCGCAATCTCCGTTTTAACCGAGGACAGTCCCACTCCCATCACCATCACCTTTTTCATGGCGCTTATGTACCACCTGGCGGGCACTGCGCAGCTAATGATCCTGAATATCCACGGCATGCTTTCGGTGGGGAAAATCATCCCCGAAAGGAGCATCGTGGGAGCCAGCATCACTATTCCCGAAAACAGAAGGGCGACTATCTGCTTTTTCGCTATTACGCTGACCATAAGCCCCATAGACACGGCAAGTACTATATAGAGCAGCGATATCACAATAATGAGCGGAAGGTTCGAAAGGGGTACCCCCAGGATGAATTTCGAAATTAGAAGGACCATGGCGAGTATGACAACCGAAAGTCCGACATAGGGAACCGCCTTTGAGAGGGTTATCATTTTTGCGCTGGCGGGGGAGGCCAGCAGCACTTCCATGCTTCCCCTTTCCTTTTCCCTTACGATGCTCACCGAAGTCATCATGCAGCAGATGATGAGCATGAGAAGGCCCAGGATTCCAGGCACGAAATTGTAAGAACTTTTCATTGAAGGGTTGAAAAGGTAATGAGTCACCGTTTCCACCCCGGAAGAGTCCATCCCCAGGCACGAGGCTATGACACCTTTTGCGTAGGTTGATCGCATGAGGCTTGTGTTGGGGTCCGAACCGTCGAGGATGAACTGAATCTTTGCTTCCCCGTCGAAAGTGTGGTCGGAAAATGAAGGGGAGAAGACTATAGCCATGTCGGCTTTCCCTTCCCTGAGAAGGTCCTCCGCCTCTTTGGGGGAAGGTACCTCACCGCTCAGCGTGAAATGGTCGCTCTGGGAGATGCCCCCGAGGATTTCGGAAACCATGGGGTCCCCGCCTGATGCTACCGCAACGACCCATGCGTCGTGCACTTCGGTTGAAAGGGCAAACCCGAAAAGCAGCATCATCACAATGGGCATCCCGAGCAGTATCATAAGGGTCCGCTTGTCGCGGAGGATCTGCTTTGTCTCTTTCTGAATTATTGCCGTGAAAAGTGTCATGCCTGCCTTTGTGATTGTCTTGCCAAAAGGGTGAAAAGTCCGTCCATGTCCCTGCAACCCTTTTCCCTTACTATCGCATCGGGTTCTCCCATCGCCCTTATCTTCCCGTCCACCATTATGCATATGCGGTCGCACATCTGCGCTTCGTCCATGTAGTGGGTGGTGACAAAAACGGTAGTGCCCTCTGAAGAGGCCCTTCGGATGAGTTTCCAGAACTGCACCCTTGTCCCCGGGTCCACTCCTCCCGTCGGCTCGTCAAGGAATACGACTGCGGGGGAGTGCATGGTGGCCACCGCGAAGGAGAGCCTCTGCCTCCATCCCGTGGGGATGTCCTTTACGGGAGTGTCCCTGTGGGAGGTGAAGTCCAGTTCGCAGAGGGTCTTATCCGTCTTCAGGCGGATTTCTTCCCTGCCCATTCCGTAGATGCCTCCGAACAGGGACATGTTTTCCGCTATCGAAAGGTCTTCATAAAGGGAGAACTTCTGGCTCATGTAACCTATGTTCCTTTTTATCTCTTCACTCTGGAAGGATGCGTCGAATCCCGCCACCGAGACTTTCCCGCTTGTGGGGGTGGAAAGGCCGGTGAGGATCTTCATCGCCGTAGTCTTTCCCGCACCGTTGGCTCCCAGGAATCCGAATATCTCACCCTTGTGTACGCTGAAGGATATGTCGTCCACCGCCCTGAAATCTCCGAACGCCTTTACGAGGTGCTCCACCTTTATGATGTCTTCCCCTTGGGAAGGGTCCCTTTCCCCGTCAAAGTCTGCTTTCGGGGTGAAAGTCTCCGAAAACCTTTCCAATATATCTTCGGGGGTTCCCGTGGCTTTCACCGTCCCACCATCCAGGAAAGCGACTTCCTGACACATCCTTATTTCATCCAGGTACGGGGTCGACACCAGTATCGTGATTCCTTTTCCGTTCAGGGAGCGGAGCATCTGCCAAAGTTCCTTTCTCGATACCGGATCCACTCCCGTTGTGGGTTCGTCAAGGAATAGGACCTCCGGACTGTGGATGAGGGCGCAGCAAAGGGCCAGTTTCTGCTTCATTCCGCCGGAAAGGGCTCCCGCCCTTCTGGAAGAGAACTTCTCTATCTGGCAGTAGATGTCTTTTATGGATCCGTATCCCTCTTCAAGGGTGGTTCCGAAAAGGCTCGCGAAAAACCTTACGTTCTCTTCCACGGTGAGGTCTTGGTAGAGGGCGAATTTTCCGGGCATGTAACCTATCTTTCGCCTTATTTGACGCATGTCCCTCACGCAGTCCAGTCCGCATACGGTGGCTTTTCCCGAGTCGGGAAGCATTAGGGTGGTGAGGATCCTTTCAAGGGTGGTCTTACCCGCTCCGTCGGGGCCGATTAGTCCGTAGAGACGTCCCGGCTCCACAGCGAACGACACCCCGCTTAGGGCCTTTACTCCTCCGAAGGATTTGCTGATGCCTTCCACCCTTATTCCGTTCATGGGACTAGAGTTTTACAGTTGCGTACATCCCTATCTTTATGCCCCCGTCATTGGGGACCGCTATCCTTACCGCATAGACAAGGTCGCCCCTTTCGCTTGAAGTGAGGATGGTCTTGGGGGTGAATTCCGCCTTGGGGGATATCCATTCCACCTTTCCCTTGTAGTCCCTTGTCTTACCGCCTCCGTAGTCGAGGGTGACGCTCACTTCCTGACCGAGCGACAAATCGGAGAGCCTTTCACTTGTGAAATAAGCGGTTAGGGTCATTTTGCTTAGGTCCGCAACCTTGAAAAGGGGTTTTCCGGGGGAGGCGAACTCTCCATCTTCCGCGTATTTCCCTATAACCGTTCCGCTGACAGGAGAACAAATGTGGCATTTGTCCAGCAGGTCCAAAACTTGGCGGCGCTGGATGTCGGTGGCGCTTGCCTGGCTTCCCAGCGCTACGCTTTCCTTCCCCAGGGAAGAGACTCTTGCGTCAAGTTCGCTTTGCAGGGTGGACACCCTCAGCGCAGCATCGTCCCTTTGCTTTTGGCTTACGGCTCCGTCGCGAAGTAGGGCTTCGTACCTTGAAAGGTCCTTTTTCGCTGCGGCAAGGCTTTCCCTTAAGGATCCTATCTGCACTCCGACTTCGGGTCTTCTTTGGGAGTAGCTTTCACTGCTGACCCCAAGCGACAATGCCTGGAGGTAGAGTTGCACCGTGTCGATCAGTCCCACCTTCTGACCTGCAGACAGGGTGTCGCCCCTCTCTACACCAAGGGACAGTATCTGTCCGCTCTGCTGGGCCGATACGGTAACTTCCCTTGCGGAGAATGTTCCGCTTGCATCATAGGAGCCTCCCTTTTGGGTGCATCCGCATATGAAAAGGATGAAAGAAGAAATTATTGCAAGGGACTTTCCGCAGGAGGATAGCTTGCGGGAAGGTTGCCTTTTTGTGAAAGTGTATGTGTTCATGAAATTCTGTTTTTGTCTATGGGTCCTTGGAATGGGTGTCATTCTGGGGTGTTTTCTTGGGATTCGTATCGGTAGAGCTCCTGGAGGAGCTTCACTTCACGGATGGATTTCAGGATACGGGCTTCTTTTGCCTCACGGCTCGCTTTCAGCAGTTCGCTGGCTGAAATAAGTCCCTCTTCGAACCTTCGGGTATCCCTTCGGAGGATGTCTTCCCTCAGTGACACGATCTCGGAGTCCTTTCCGATGGCCTCGCGCAGGGCCATCTCGTTTTCTGTGGAACCGCTCAGGCCCAAATTCTTCTCAAAGAGGAATGCATCCCTTTGCAACTTCACTTCCAGCCTGTCGGTCTCAAGTCTCGCCAAGTCCCTTTTCCTTGTGTAGAGCGGGGATATGCTCCAAGAGAGGGTAATCCCTCCGAAAAGGTTCGCCCCTTTCATGGAGTCGATCATTTTTGAGTGTGCAACCGCAGCTCCCATGAGGCTCACTTTGGGCATGAGGGATGAGGAAAGGGATTTTTCCTTGGCATCCAGAAGGGAGAGTCTCGCATCATAAAGATCCTCTTCAGGTCTTCTTCCGTTCCCCCGCTTAAGGGGAAGGGGAGGTTCTTCAAGGGAAGTGAAATCCTTCCCTATGAGGGCCCCAAGCATAATGCGCATGGAATTAAGAGAATGCACCGCCTGGCTGCTGTCCGCCTGGGCGGAAAGAATCGCCACCCTCACTTCGTCCCTGTCATTTTCGCTTGCGATTCCTTGCGAAAGGAGGGATTCGGTGGTGGTGAGATGAGTCCTCAAATCGCTCAAAGCCTCCGTTTGCAGGGCGATTTGCCTTTGCATGGATATGATCCCGAAAAAGATCTCGTCCACGCGGTTCCTCAGATTATATAGGGATACGCCCACCTGGCTTTTCTCCACATCGGCGGAAGTCTTCAGCATCTGCTTCCTGTCCCTTGACGCCCCTCCGTCGTAGATGTTCTGCCTTAGGATGAGGGCGGCACCCAGCATGTGGTGGTCGGTGTCGCTTGTGAGGGCGGACATCGCTGAATCCTCTTCAAGCATTTTAGAGAAGGCCATTCCTCCCGCCATGGCACTCACCTGGGGAAGGTAAGAGGCGGATGCGTTACCGATATCATATGAAAGGCCCTCTTCCAAAAGGGCGTACCTTCCGGAAAGGGGATGGTTTTCCCGAGCCAGGGCGTGGCACTCACTAAGGGTCAGGCTTTGTGCCTGTAGGGAAGACCCCGCATGCAGTAGGAATAGGACCAGTATGGGGAATAATGTCTTTTTCATGGTGCAAAGTTATCCCCCGATCGTAGCATTATCGATAACTAACGGAATGTAAAAATGTTCTTTCGGTACGATTATGTAAGAAAATTGGGATATTTTGGATAAAATAGTTTCCTTTACGTACAAATTTGATGCAATGAAGAACGCAGAAGGCAAAAAACCTCTCGGAAGAATGGGCTTCGACCTTGTGGACAGCATAGGTCGGATGATGTCGGAAGGGGAGAAGGAAAACATTTACCTTTCGAAGAAGATAGTGCTTACACTCCACACCCCGCACCACATACTGGATACCCTCCTTTCGGGACTTCCCAGCAGCGTGGAAGGTTACAGGATACTTTTCGTAAGGAGGGGCGGGGGAACCATCAGGATGAATTTCAGGGACTATACCGTGGAACAGGGATCCCTTCTTTACATGACGGACGGCTGCATAGTTGAGAGTATTCACATATCCTCCGATTTGGACGTTTGCGGAACCGTTCTGAGCGAAGAACTCGTGTCCCTGGCTTCCCGTTTTGAGGAAAGGCCTCTTGTGGTAAGGAAACGTTACGGGCACTGCATACCTCTTTGTGAAGGGGCCGAGGGGTGGTTCTCATCCCTTATCGGCACTTCCATATGGCTCTTAAGGCAGGGGAGGACTTCGTCCAGGACCCTCACCGACATAGCCTCACTCTTGCTTGACACCCTTGAGGACATACTGAAAGAGAAGGAGGAGGACAAGGTCTCTTCCGAGGGACGTTCTTCCGAAATATTCAGGCGTTTCACCGACCTTGTCGCCGCCGAGTGCCGTTCCCACAGGGACGTGGGTTACTACGCTTCGCGTCTTTGCATAACCCCCAGATACCTTGGACACATTGTCTACAGCGAGAGCGGAGAGTACGCCAAGGATTGGATAGACAAGGCCGTGGTCTCGCAGGCAAAGGTGATGCTGAAGTATTCTTCCCTTCCGGTCGGGGTAATATCCGAAGAACTGGGATTCCCGGCACCGAGCTTTTTCTGCAAATACTTCCGTTCCCACGCGGGGATGACACCCCTTCAGTACAGGAAATCATAGAGGACATGGAAACGATCCCGGAAGTCAGACCTCTCATAGTCTCGGCAAGCCGCGCAACCGACATACCGGCTTTCTACGCGAAGTGGTTTTTTGACCGTTTGGAAGCGGGATATTGCGTATGGGTGAATCCCTTTTCAGGAAAGGGGACAAAGGTGTCGTTTGACAACCTGATATTTGTCGTATTCTGGACCAAGGACCCTTCACCGCTTGAGGAGTATCTCCCATTGTTGCAGGCGAAGGGCATTGGTTTTTATATCCAATATACCATCAATGACTATGGGAAGGAAGGTTTGGAAAGCGGAGTCCCTCCGCTAAAGGACAGGATCGCTTCGCTGAAAAGGATATCCCTGAAGTACGGAAAGGATCATGTCGTGTGGAGGTTCGATCCACTTATCCTTATGGACGGCCTTACGGTGGGGGACCTTTTGGATAGGGTCTGCTCTGTAGGGGAGGAAGTCCATAGGCATGTGGAGAAATTCGTGTTCAGCTTCGCTGACATAGGACCGTATAGGAAAGTGAGGAATAACCTCAGGGCCTACGGGATACCTTACAGGGAGTGGGACGAAGAAAGTATGGTGGAATTCGCAAAGGGATTGGGAAAAGTGTGTTCTCATTGGAAAATCCCCATGGAAACCTGCGCCGAAAAAGCGGACCTTTCACAATTCGGAATAAGGCACGGCAAATGCATAGATGACGACAACATAATAAGGATTGCCCATAGCGATGCTGTCCTTATGGAATACCTTGGCGTTACCATACATGATGTGGGAGAGTCTCTTTTCCCCTCTGAAGACATACCTCATGGAGCCGTCATAATCGATGAAAACCACTATGTCGTAAAGGGTCGCATAAATAAGGACAGGGGACAGAGGAAGTTCTGCGGATGCGCTCCAAGCAAGGACATAGGACGGTATGACACCTGCCCCCACCTTTGCAAGTACTGTTATGCCAACTCTTCCGAAAAGAAGGTCTCGGAGAACTTCAGAAGGCATTTGGAAAACCCTTTTGGGGAGACCATAACTGGGAAGTGAGACCAGTGCAGGATGGGACTGTCTCGGTATGCGCATAAAGACTTCCTCAAGTGCCGCATCTTTTTTTTGATTGCACACTATTTGTTTTATTTCCAAATGTTTCCGTGTTCATAATTGGATGGTACACAAAGTTGTGGTCCACAAAGTTGTGTACCAAAGGATTTTTCACTAACTTCGCAGCAAATCATTAAGTCATGGAAAAGCCTTTTGCATACGGTTCCTACGTTTTCGGAGACAACTTCACGGATAGGGTTAAGGAGACAAAACGGATCTCGGCGAATTTCAATGCGGGGATCAACACCATCCTTATAGCGCCAAGGCGTCAAGGGAAGACATCCCTTGTCAACCATGTGATAGAGGGAATGGACAATCCTTCGATCAAGATCATCACAATGGACATATACGATTGCAGGTCCGAATACGAGTTCTATGAGCGATTCACTTCCGAAATCGTGAAATCCACAGCCGGGAAAATGGAGAACATATCCAAAACCGTAGGCGATTTTCTGGGAAGGATAACACCGAAAATCAGTTTGAGTCCGGATGCTGTAAATGATTTTTCGCTGTCCCTTGGAATCTCACCAAAAACCGTGTCTCCGAAAGAAGCGCTTGATCTCCCGGAGAGGATAGCCACAAAGAAAAACGTGCATATCATAATATGCATAGATGAGTTTCAGCAAATCGGGTTGTTCCCGAACTCCCTGGAGGTCCAAAAAAGGATCAGGGGAATCTGGCAACTTCAGAAAAACGTGTCCTACTGCCTGTACGGCAGCAAGAAACATTCTATGGAGAAACTTTTCCAAAGCAGGAAAATGCCATTCTACCAATTTGGGGATATGATATTCATGGAGAGGATACCCACGGAAGACTGGGTGAAATACATCTGCTCACGTTTTGGGCGTTTTGGGAAAACAATTTCAGAACAACAGGCACGGGACATCTGCGAAAAGGTGGAAAACCACTCGTCATACGTCCAGCAATATGCCTGGAACGTAATGGTGGAAGCGGGAGATGCCGTTACCGATGAAGACATCAAAAACGGATACCAATCGTTAATGAATCAGGTATCGGTGCTTTTTGTGGAACAAGCGGCAGGCCTTACGTCTTTCCAGATGAATTTTCTTCGGGCCATATCCGATGGCGTACATTCCGGATTCGGATCGGCGGAAGTGCTGGCGGAATATGGACTGGGGTCCAAATCAAATGTGACGAGGCTGCAAAAATCCTTGATCGAAAAGGAATTGATAGAAAAGATAGGTAAAGAATACCATTTCATTGATCCGGTTTTCAAGGTTTGGATTCGGACGGTCGCCCCTCGGTAATCTTTACCATATTCTTTGGGCTTCGCACGGACGGAAGCGTCAGACCTATAACAGTTTACTTAAATTCTCATGTGGGATAGGTGTGCGATAACTCTTTTTTTTGAGGACTTTTCGCACCATTATCGCTTAGCCTTGTGGATATGGAGTTATCGCACAAAAAGGCCAAAACGGGAAAATAATCTGAGATTTTTCCCGTTTGCAGGGGGGAAATTATCGTATATTTTTCCCTTTAGAAGGAATTTGCGGTATAATGTCGGGTATGGAATGGTCTTCCTTTGTGCTTTCTGTAAACATGTAGGTTAAGGTATCCTTCCCCTCTTATGATGCTTAGTTTCTTTGGTACTCATTCTGCCTTAAATAAGTCTTCAAGGACTACATTGCTCTGTATTTTATTGGAATATTTCCCCTTTTTCACTCCGAATGTCGTTATCATTGTGAGACGAATCGTTCCCTTGAACTTACATACTCTTTTGAATGTGGAAGCTCTGTTGTTCAACCTCTTCATCTCTTCTGCTGTCATTTCGAACTCGTCAGAGGAGTATTTCATTTCGCAGAGGTTGATTTCCCCGTCTGCACGGTTAATAAGCATGTCAATCTGGACTCCTTTTTCATCTTGGGTTTTAGGAATGTACTGCCACGAGCAGACGTCACTTGCTATGCCGCTGATTCCCAATTTGAATCTGATCTGGTTTATGTGTTGGAAACATACTTGTTCGAAAGCGTATCCGTACCAATTGGATCGCTTCTGATCTTTCATTCCGCTCCAAGCCTGTCCGTTTTTCCCGTTGTATCCCTTTACGAAACGGAGGTAGAAAAGAGTGTATGGGTCTGTAAGCTGATAAAGAAGTTCTCGATTGTTTTTACCGAAGGATGAATATTTACGCAAAAAATCACATTTGCAAAGATTCTCCAGTATTTCCGTAAGCTTCCCGTTGTCCGTTATGCGTAAGCCGCGGACTATTTCCTTGCGTGTCATCCCTTTCATTTTGGTCGCTAAATATTCGATTACCCTTGTATAACCCTTGGCATTCTTAAACAACGAGCGGAACAGGAATTCGTATTCGCTTCTTAGACCCTCATCCTCACTGAAAAACAGGCTGTCTATGTTTTGTGCTAAACTCATTTCGGGGCTCAGCATGGACAAGTAGAATGGAACTCCACCGATTGCCATATGGCATTGCAATATTTCCAAGTCATCCCATCCGATATCTTGGCTTTTCAGATAGAGTCTGGTTTCATATAGGGTGAATGGTTTCAGACGTATCCTTCTTGTCACCCTATTATGGAGACCGCCCTTGTCACCCAGTAATTTATTGGTCATCCATGTAGTGGCAGAACCACATACTATGAGTTTGAGGTTCTCCCGGTCTGATGCCCATGTATTCCAGAATTCTTCTAAGGCACGGATGAAATTTGATTTCGGAGTATCGAACCATGGTAACTCATCAATGAAAATGACAATCTTCTGCTTCTTTAATGTCTGGAGGTAATCCTTAAGGGCGTCGAAAGCATCAAACCAATTTTTCGGCTTTTTCCCGGAGAAAGTTGGAATCCTTTTCATGAATCGGTCGAGGAGTGTCTTGCGATCCACTCCATAAATGCCTGAAACATAGAAATCAAAATTATCTTTGAAAAATTGTTTTACCAAAAAAGTTTTCCCTATTCGCCTACGACCGTACACGGCTATGAACTCAGCTTTTTTTGAATCTAAACTTGCTTGGAGGATATCTTGTTCCTTCTTCCTACCAATGATGTTTTTGTTATACTTCATGGCGATACTTATTATGTCCGCAAACTACGAAATTTTGATGATACAACCAAAAAAAATGTTGGATAGGGGTGCGAAAACTCATAAAAAAACCGAGTTTTCGCACACTTATCGCGTGGCTTGGTGGACTTTAAATGGATTTTTTATTCGTAGCATTATTCTGAAAATAAATGATTTAACCAAAGATGTGGTTATCGAATATGTATCGTATTCCGAGGAATATTTTTTCTTATTTTTAGGGATGAGGAGAAAGAAACGAAATGTTAGGATGTTATCCGACTTAACGATGGCAAATCAAGCATCAGCGGCCTCATTGAACTCCATTTCCACCTCTTCGGCAACGTACAGGTCGCTCATGAGATAAAGCCCTGTTTTCTCATTGTGGAGCTTTTCGCAGGTTTTGCTTGAGTAGAACATGTCAAGGGCTTTCTTGTACGGGATGTCCATTTTCTTAGCAAGGGCGACTACGATGCATCCTATCTGCTGCCACAGAAGTATCTTCCTCGCTTCCGCCTTTTTTTGCTGCTCACTCATAACACGATGTATTCCTTGAATTTCAGAAAATTGTCGATTATATCCTGGCTAAGGACGCATATCTGATGATCGGGTCTGAATTCGGAAAGGCGCTTTAGGGTATCTTCCTTAGTTGAGAAGCCGTAAATGTACAATCGGATTGTATCGATGACGCAGTCATTGACAGAGCCTCCTTCGATGATATCGTATTCCGACCAAGGCTTTTTGCCGGAACGGCTGGCGATTACGAAGTCAAGCCAACCTTTGTCATTTTCGGGGAAGTATAGGTATTTCCCGAGACTTAGTGCTGATGCCCTGTCGAAATCGTAAACGTTTACAATTGGTTCCCCGTTCCTATCTCGAGCTTGTCTTTTTGCCAAAGTCTTGGCTTGAGTAATCATACTGGTTAGGTAAAAGCCTTTATCGAAGTCAAGGTTTTCCCTACTGTTATTGCATAGGGGACTCCTTATGATATCCGTGCCGCCATGGTAAAGTATCATATCCTTTCCTCCCAATTCTTCAGGCTTTCCGTAAGCCTATCCGTCAGCACCTCCCGGCTCTCGGTGTGGAGGGTGTCGTAGTACTTTATTATGAATCCGTCAATCATGCCTACGGAGTCCATCCGTTTGTATGCCTCAGCGTAACCGATGCCGAGTCTTTCCGCCACGCTTTCTATGCACGATGCCGTGAATCCCATCAGGATTTCTTGGGGAGAGAGTCGTATGGTATTGTCGGGCGTTTTCATGTGGCATTCAGTTGCTGCGAAAATGAGAAAATTGCCGCTTTTTTGCAAGCGGTTCTTGGCCTGAATGGTGAACCCTATAAAAGAAAAAAGCGCTGATAGGTGTGCGATAACTCTTTTTTTTGAGGACTTTTCGCACCCCTATCGCATAGTTTGCAAATCCGTAAAAATGCGCTAATCCTTTATCAGTAAGTTACTTTCTATAGATATTATCCGATTTGAGAATCGCTCCAAAAAACGAATTTTTCCTTACGGGTATAAAATGTCGCATGTGAGACGAATTTTAAGTGAAGGGTGAGGATTGGTCAAGGTCACCAGTGAGAAATCTTGTCGCTCATATGTTCGGGGTATATCATAATACCTATATTTGGAGACACCGACCTACCACTGAAAAGAATACCTGTGCAACCATCCGGTATGAACAGACATTTCACGGAATTACAATTGTAAATAGATTCTAGCGAAATGCTCTTTAAAGAATCAGGGATCCTGACGCATTTGCAGGCGTTTGTCACAGCGACGATGTCGTGATTGGAATGGGAATAGAGGACTCCATTGACAAAGGAATATCTGTCACCTACAACTGAAATCGGTCCATCGCAGAAGTTGAAACATTCATCTCCGATATAGGAAACGCTTCCGGGGATACGCACATTCCGAAGCGATCTGCAATTGTAAAATGCTTCTGTCGAAATTTGGTCCAATCCCTCATGGAATCCTACAGTATGTAGGCTTTCGCAGCAATAGAATGCCCTATAGTAGATCCTCTCGACCGAAGAAGGGATATCTATCTCCTCCAGAGATGAACAATCTTCAAACGAAAATTCTCCTATCTCCTCTAGGCCTGAATTGAGAATTACCCTTTCAAGACTGTGGCACCTATAGAATGCATAGTCTCTGATTACCTTTACGGATGAAGGGATTTCTATCGAATTCAGGCTCTCACACTCGTAAAACAATTTTTCATCTATTGTCCCAATGCCGGACGGAAGTCTGATCTTTTCCAGTCTTGTGCAACCGCTAAAAGCGTCATACCCTATCTCCACCACAGAATCCGGTATGATGACTTCCCGAATAGTATCGCACCCTTCAAATGCATATGGGGCGATGGCTTCTATCCCTTCCGCAATCACAAGCCTATCCGGTAAAGGTGCGGTTGGCCATAAGATAGTCTTTGTCCCTTTATGTAGGCAAAGACCGTTTTCCACTGAAAGGAAAGTTGAAGATACTTCCTTTAGGGACCGACATCTCTTGTCAAAGAGATTCCCTTCAATATGGGTGTCTCCTTTGAAAATCACCCTTTCAATGGACTCGCATCCTTCGAAGGCTCTAATGCCTATCTGCTTTACCCTCAAAGGGTGCCACTTACCTGGTATTCATGGATGCGGGAGTGTACATCGACGTTTCCACGCCCCAAAAGATGGAATCCCACGGAATCCTTCTTGTGGACGGGATAGAATAAGTTAGGCGCCGTATCGGTTATTGGCTCAGACTTTCACAAGACCCCTTTCGATGTAGCTTTTCACCGCAAGGTCTATGGTCTCCGTGCAGGTGTACTTGGGACTGTATTCCAGAAGGCGGCGAGCCTTTTCGATTGAGAATGCCCCGCTGCGCACAATATGGTAGTAGGTATGTTCGCATTCTTCCGCATTACCCTCGTATTCGCACCATTCTTTCCAAGGCAGAAATTTTATCTTCGGCTCTTTCCCGAAGAACTCGTACATGTGCCTTGCGTAGCCGTACAGGGTGATGTGAGTCGAGCTTTGCGCATCGAAGGACTCCCCGAGGGAAGCGTTCCGGTGGGTTATGGCCCTAAGGAACATCTGCGCCACATCGAACCCGTGGACATGGTGGAGGATCTCCTGCCCGAAGTTGGGAAGTGCGATCTCGCGACCGTCCGCGATGTCCTGGAACACCCTCAGCGAAGTGTTGCCCCATGGGTTTATGATAGTCCATCCCGGCCCTGAAATCTGACCGGGCATTATGATTGTCGAGGGGAAGCCGCTTCGGCGGTACTCGTCCTTGAGGTACGTTTCACTTGCGAACTTGTCCTTCCCGTAGGAGTCTATCGGCTCCTTTGCAATGTCGTCCGGATCCAGGGGCAGGGTGGTGGCCATACCGTGGGACCAGCATGAGGAGCAGTAAAGGTAGTGCGAAAGCCGGCTCCCTCTGAAACCTTCGACTATTTCTCTTGTGCGGGAAATGTCGAAGTTCACTAGGTCCACGATTATGTCGGGGTCCATCGCCTTCAGCTTTCCGATGAAATCAGGGTCCTTTTCCCTGTCGAGAAGCACCCTTTCTACGCGGTGCCACTGCGGACAGTCCTCGTAGGGCTGCGACATGGTGCGGGTTATTGCCACTGTCTTGAATCCTGCGTCCATGAGCATTGGGACAAGGTAGGTGCCGATATGGCCGGCTGCTCCGATTACTACTGCTTTCATGTGTGTAAATTTTGGGGACTGTTCAAAATTCGGAAGATTTTCTGAAAAATGCTACATTTGCACCGAATTCTTCGAAAGGAGACGCCAGATTACGATGTGTCTGCAGCCCTCGGATAGAAGGCATCACTAGGCATCATAAAAATGAACTGGGTCATCCTTTTTGCCGCCGGACTTTGCGAATGCGGCTTCACATTGTGCCTCAACAAGGTAAACCTGTCTAATGGGACCGCCAGTTATTTTATGAACTTGAGTCCCATTGCTGAATGGACCATATTCCATGAACCAATAAACTAATTGGTCGGAATCAGGATATACCGGCGATTTCTATTTGAGCCGATGGGCTTGATATCATTGGAATTGATCAAATTTTGCAAAATCTCTTTTGTCCTACTACGTTTTAGACCTAACAACTCACAAAAATCGGATAACTGGTATTCGTGTTTGGGTTGCATAAAGTCTAATATCCGTTCATTGTAAAGAAGAGTCTTTGCGGATTTATTCCTTTTATTGTGCTCTGTATTAGTTGATTTTATCGCCGGTTTTTTATCGCCGGTTTTTATCGCCGGTTTTTGGCCTTTCTTTCCTTTATTGTGTTCTATGTCAGAAGGTTTTATCGATGAGTTTCCTTTATCGCCGGTTTTTATCGCCGGTTTTTTCTCAAAAGAGAGTGTCAGGATTGTTCTTGAAGCATCTCCGAACCTTTCTTCAATTAACGGCTCTTCCCATCCTTGTTCTTCCCATACGGAGAAGAGTTCCGGCACTCCACTGCCAGCGCGTTCACCAATCCCGATCATATTGAACATTTTCATGATAGTGCGGTTCCTGGGATCTGATTCACCACCTTTACGCATTTGGTCTTTACCTACTCTGATATACCCTGGATTTTCTAGAACTATTTTATTCCTTTCCTTCAATATCACTACGCCCCTTGGTACAAGGACATCGTAATTTACGAGACAATTGGCTAGAACTTCCCTAATCGCCCTATGGACCGGAGTATCATCAATTCGGTTCCCTCCAATCGTTTTGAAAGGGACTTTGATGTCTTGTATCAGTTTATTGTATACCTTGAAATAAAAATCATATAGGTTCCCGCTCCAATCTCCCGTGCTGGAGTAAAGCCTGTCTGTCCATCGGATGGATGGGTCCAGCATTTCCCTATAATCAAGGAAAAAATCTGGATACTCGCGGACAATCCGATATTCATCTCCGAACATCAACAGACCTGCGCATGTCGGATGTAGGTATCCATCTTTACCATAAGCTGCTCCACCGATCTTTTCGAGATAACTGGCATTGTCCAAACCACCCCAAGGGTGAGCTTCACGATATGTCTTGTGCCTAGTCCTATATTGCTCTAGGCTAGTATAGTTCAGTTGATCTATCGTGAGGCTTTCAATGATTTCCATATCAGTCGAATAATCGGGCTGATCCCGTAACATGGCTTTCACTTCGGATGCTGAACAATGATAGTCACCTTCCCAATTCCTGCGGAAGGTGCTACCCATAATGTCATGATTTAGGTATATGGGCCGCTCTGTCCGTTTTGCCCTTGGGACATTGACTACCATTATTACATCTCCGGATTTTGGCTCATTCATTATTTTCACATCGTTGTCGGTGAGTATGTTCTGACTCACTTTCGATTTGTTGTTTATCGTATCCCAAAAATCCTTTTGAAGATTACGCGCATCCCTTAATCCGGTAGTGCGCCACGATCCGTCTTTGTTCTCAATTACACCGAGAATAATGACACCACCGTAGCTGTTCGAAAACGAGGAGTAAGTCTCCCACAGGCTTTTGGGCAGCCCGTTCAATGCTTTTTTGATTTCCAGGCGATTGTCTTCCTTGTATTCATAGAATTTGGTGATGTCAAATGATTCAATATTTTTCGAGTTTGTTTAAGGTATTATGGCCTTATCTTATCTAGGGACCATAGGAAAACTTTTATACGGCGTTTTTTTGATGGAATGACGGAGATTGCCATTCATAATGGCTATGCGAAAATTTACGGCGCATATGCCATGTGTAAAGTTAATCAAAATTTCATTCAAATTCTGCATCTTTTGGCAAGGCGGCAAAACGGCGGTGTCGCACTATGATTGCAGCATTTCCTTGAGGTCGTCTATCGTTATGGCCGAAGAGTTTGCCGTACCCTCAAGTATGAAGTCGGAGATCTCCCTTTTGCGCTCGTGCAGGCGGAGTATCTTCTCTTCGATGGTGTGGCGCGATATCATCCTGTAGATGGTGACGTTCCTCTTCTGTCCTATGCGGTGCGCCCTGTCGGAAGCCTGGTCCTCGATTGCGGGATTCCACCAGGGGTCCAGGAGGATGACGTAGTTCGCTTCGGTAAGGTTCAGTCCCAGTCCTCCCGCCTTCAGGCTGATGAGGAACACCTGGCTTTCCCCCCTTTGGAATGAGTCGACCAGCTGCGTCCTCTTCTTCACCGGGGTGGACCCGTCTAGGTAGAGGTATCCAATGCCTTCTTCGTCAAGGGCCTCCTTTATCTGCGCGAGATAGCTTGTGAACTGGCTGAAGACAAGGGTGTTGTTCCCCGCTTCCACTATCTGGTGCACAAGTTTCAGGAGTTCTTCCGTCTTTGACGAACCGATTTTCAGTGCGGGGTTCGCAATGGAGGGGGAGCATGCGGCCTGACGTAGCTTTGTGATGAGGGAAAGGGTGCTTACGGACACCTTGTCCTCGCTCTTGAGCTTTTCCTCGGCGTCAATCCTCATCGCTTCGTATATTGCGGTCTCATCGGGGGTGAGATCGACGTAATGGGCGATTTCCGTCTTTTCGGGAAGCTCCTCCACGACTTCGCTCTTGAGCCGCCTTAGGATGAAAGGCGAGGTGAGCTTTTTGAGACTCTTTCTGGCCTTTTCCCTGGAAGGGGACAGGACGTACTTCTGCATGAAGGCGTCATATCCGCCGAGAAGCCCAGGGTTTATGAACTGGAACAGGTTCCAAAGCTCCCCGAGGTGGTTCTGCACTGGCGTGCCGGTGAGGATGATCCTGCAGCTGGCGTCTATCCCCATCGCTGCGGCGCTCATCTTTGTCGCCCTGTTCTTTATCGTATGCGCTTCGTCAAGGCAGGCTACGGCCCACTTCTTCTGTGCTATGGCATCCTGCTCCGATGTGAGGATCCCGTATGAGCATACCACGACATCGTTCTTTCCCGCTTTCTCCAGGGACTCCTTCCTGTCGTGTTCTGCGGCCAGGTCGATGAAATGCAGCGTAGGGGCGAACCTTTCGATTTCCGCCTTCCAGTTGGCTACGACCGATGCCGGTGCCACCACTATTGACGGCCCGTTGCCTGCGTTGTAGAGCAGGAAGGCTATCGCCTGGACGGTCTTGCCCAGTCCCATGTCATCGGCAAGGCAGGCTCCTGCTCCCCAGTGGGAGAGGCGCACCATCCAGCGGAATCCCTCTTCCTGGTATTCGCGCAGGGTGCCTCGAAGCTTCGAGGGCACTTCGGGGTTGAGGGTTGATGCCTCCTCTATCTTTTCAAGTGTCTTTGAGAATTCCTTGCCGGGGGAGAGTATCCCCTCGTTTCCGACCAGCTCGCCAAGGACTCCGGCGTGCGGGGTGCTCACCCTGTAGTGCCCGCCCTTTTCCTGGGTCACTTCGGCAAGGCGGGAAAGCTGCTTTCGGATCGCTGCGCTGAGGCGCAGGTATTCCCCCTGGCCTATCTTTATGAATTCTCCCGTGGACTCGGGGTCGGCGCAGCAACGTATAAGTTCCGCGGCTTTAAGAAGGGTCCCGTCATCAACCTTGACCTCGCCCTCAACATCGAACCATCCGGCGTTTTTCGAGAGCGTGAGGGCCCCTTGCTTCCACTGGACCTTTCCCTTTATTTTCACGTCTCCGCCCCTTGGCCACTGCACGGAATAGTCCTCGGGGGTCTCCATGCAGAAGGTGAGCACGTCCAGAAGCTCTTCAAGACTCAGGGAGAAACCTCCCGAGTCGATGAAGTCGAATGCCGAGGTCAATCTGGAAAGGAGCATCCTTTCCGCCTGCAGGTTGCGGATTACCCTGAGGCTTTCGCCGTTTTCCTGGATGTAGACCTCCACGCTGCCTTCCCCTGGCAGGAACGCCTCGTCGGCCCCTTCGCGGGGATAGCACCTGAGGTCCCCCCTGAAAGAGTCCCCGGTGGGCCAGAGCCTCACGGTGATATGCGCCGCGGCCTTTTCCGTCCTGGTTGACGACCCTTTGAAAAGGGAGGTGCGGATATCTATGATATCGGAAATCTTCCTGCAGACTTCCTCCAGGCGCGGCAGCGCCTCTTTCGGGAAACTCTTCTCATACAGGAGCGCTTTCAGGATCGGCTGCTGCTTTGCGGGGTCGACGGTGACGACAACGAATTTCTTTTTGTCCGCGTAGAACAGCGCATTGTCCGTGGCGCCGTAACTGGTGTTGGAAGTGATCTGTATCTCACCGTCCTTTTCGGTCAGCTGGATGTAGGGGTTTTCCTTCTCCACGGTCGCTTTCTCATAGCTGTACCCGGTGTCCACAAGGACCTTGTCGCTTCCTACCAGAAACGACAGCGCAATCGCCGGATCGAGCATCGGGGAGGTGTAGTAGTAGTAACTCTGGTTGCTTAGCATGAAGGTGCGTATCATCCTGTCATTCTGGTCCATGGCCGGCATGTCCCCATTCCAGTAGGTTTTCCCGGGGATTGACCTCGGGGCGCTCCATGCTCCGCTTTTCAGGAGCTTCTGAAGGCAGGGCGTCAGCTTCTTGGCACTGTACACATAGACGATCCGCTCGCTTGCTTCCCCACTGGCGCCCTTGGCTATTTCTTCTTTCATCTTCCTTTTCTGCACGATGTCCTCCACGGTATCGAAAACCTTCTCCCATGAAGTCGAAAGGTGCATGGAGGCAAATGGCGGCTCTCCACCGAACTTCTCCTTGAGGATGGCGAGTTCGGGATTCCCGGGGTCGCAGATGGCAAGGTATTCCGCCCTCAGGATCCCAAGTGCGGGGACTATGCCGGCATAAGGCGCCTTTTCCACACCTTTGAGGCGGTATTTTAGCGATATGATGTGCGCAAAACTGTCCCAAAGGGGATTACTCTCCTCCTTCCGGGGAATTATGCACTTTTCGTCTCCCTTGTCGGCATTCGCACCCCGGGTTGCCAGATAGCTGGCAGGGTATATCTCATCTCTGAGGAAAGGGTCATCATCGTAGAAGTTCTTCTTCAGGTACGTGTTTACGGCGGCTGTGTTACCGCATCGGATGCGGCATAGCATGAGGTAGAAGTTGTATACGCTGTGGAGGAAGATATTCTTCGTCACGCTGCCATGGTTGCGTATCTTGAGGGCTTTTGTAAAAAGTTTCTCGGCCTCTTCGAATCTTCCCTTGAACATCAGGGATATCGCATGGCAGGCGTATGGGACGAAAGTGAGGGGCTCGCCCTTGTCGGGTAGGGCGGGCAGGGTCCCTTCGGAAAGGTATCTGGTCCCGGCGGCAAGCTCCCTTATTTCATTCATCCTGAAGTGTTCGGCGACAAAGTCGTACCGGGAGAGGTCGTCCTCTCCGGTATCCCCGTTTCTCAGGTCGTTTATGATGGAATACTGGATGAGTCTTGTGCGCTCATCCTTATGGAACTTCCCGAATATCGGGAAGAACTCCTCGACATCAATGAACGGAACGAACGGCAGCAGGTCGTCCCCGTTCTTTGACTTGCGGTAATTCTGGTCAAGGAAGGAGATGGAGCTTTCGCTCCACCTGTCTTTCCCGGTTATCTCCCCGGCCACGTATCTTGCGAGCACCCACATCTCCGCGTTTTCACGCCCATAACCCCTACTGCTGAATTCTGCGAGCAGATCCGGCTCCTTGACTATCAGCCAGATGGCGTATTTGAAAAACTCAATGGGATTGATGGCCACCTTCATTCCTCCGTAGTATCCGTAGTATGTCAGAAGGGGTCCGTATCCTGCCAGCTTCTCTATCCTGTCGTCAATCCCGTCATATGTGACGGGTGTGGTGAGATGGCGTTTGAGCCTGTCTCTTTCATAATGCGAAAAGCTCACTTCGCCGCTTCTGTAGGCGAAGTACGATACTATTATCAGATCGTTCCGGTCTAGCCTGGGATCGGGGAAGAATTTGTCAAAGTCGTATTTCATGAAATTGTTTTTTTCTGCGCGTCAAAGTCTCTTCTCTTGGGAGGTTGGAGGGGCAAGTGTTTTTACTTGGCGCTTTTGTCTTTTGCAGGGAGCCTGCAGGAGAAGCCAATCTTCCGTAGGTCTGTCCTGAAACAATTAACTGTCAATCATTATTCTAGTGATTATGCGAAGATTTTATTTCTGTCGAAATCTCAAATTTTCGAGAGATTCCGACAAGAATAATGTTTCCGGCGAGCAATCGCACATGGCGTTAGACTTGATTAATTGCTGCTTCCCGACCTACATCGCGAAAAGGTCGGAAGATGTGATTTCGTTCTGTACATACCCCCAGTAGCTGTTTCTGGCCAGTCCGGAGTTCGTAATCAGAGTCAGCCTGATGGACTTTCGTGTCCGCGTCTTTTCTCGGAAGACGGCAATCTTGTTCTGGATGCTTTGGAACTCTTTCTTTTTCAGGGAATATTCTCTTGCGCCATATTTTATTTCACAAAGGTTTATCACCATGTCAGAGCGGTCTATCAGCATGTCTATCTGTGCTCCCGTACCTTCCTCATCCGTTCCTTGCCAGCCGTATACGGATGTTTCGACACCGCTTATCCCAAGAGCGGATTTTATCTGCTGGATATGGCTTGTGCACACTCTTTCAAAAGCGAGCCCTGCCCATGTGCTGTGTACCGGGCTGTTGATATTTCCTACCCAGAATCCTTTTACTGAGTTCTGGATCTTGTCCTGAAACCTGAAGTAGAATATCGTATAGTTGTCCATCAGCTGATATCTCCCTTCCTTCTTTTTGGATGGGTAGTTGGCAATGAACCTTATAAATCCGCATTCCTGCAGGTCGCTTAGCAGTCTTGTCGTATTGCCACCTTCCTTTAGTTTGCACCTTGAGATTATTTCGTCCCTGGAAAGGCCTGCGCCACTGTTTTTCAGGGCTTTTACTACATCAATATATTTGTCCGGGTTGCGGAACAGCGAGTCGTACAGGTCGTAGAATTCGTTGTGAAGCTTCCCGTTTGGAGAGAAGAAAAGCTCGTCTATGTTCTGTGCCATGCTCAGTCTCCTGTCAAGCAGCGACCAGTAATACGGTACCCCACCCATTACCATGTATCCTTCAAGGATCTCATCTCGTGATGCGGATATCTTGAGGGACTTGAGATATGTTTCGCATTCCTTGAGAGTGAAGGGGCGGAGATGGATGGGATGGGTGACCCTGTTATGCAGCCCTCCGTGATTCCTCAGGACCTTGTTTATGATCCATGATGTGGCCGAACCGCAGATAATCAGCAGGACGTCCTTTCTTCCGGATGCAAACTGGTTCCAGAAATACTCCAACGCTGATGTGAAGCCTGATTTCGGGGTATCCATCCATGGGGCCTCATCAAGGAAGATGACCTTCTTCTTCTCACGGCTGCCCTTGATCAGGGATGAAAGCATGCTGAATGCCTCCAGCCACGTCTTCGGGGATTCACCTTTGGGCATTCCGCACTCAAGCAGCGTCTGGTAGAATGCGTTTATCTGGGTGCGCATCCCTTGTTTTGCCAATCCTGCGTGATGGAATGTGAATTTGTAGCCAAACACTTCGTTTACAAGAAATGTCTTGCCGACTCTCCTTCTGCCATATACGGCTACGAACTGGGAGTACGGAGACTTGTATGCTTCAAGCAGTTCCTGCTGCTCAGAGACTCTTCCGACAATCATTGTACAATGCTTTCTGTAAAGGTATGTAAAATCTTATAATTGTCCAAATCTTCGAAAAATTTGAGATTTGGACAAAAATAATCAACTGAAAGGACATGGCAATCTGGCTTGGCTTCTGCACTCAAGGACAAGGCACGGAAACAAGATCCGTCGCTTCCATGCCTTGCAGATTCTCCTGTCTTCCTCCCTTGATTCCCTGATTCAGGTCCCCATATTTCTCCAGAACCGCTTGCCGGAATCCCTTTTCGGGTGGGGTTGCATTTCAGGCGGATGGGAAAAATCGCTTGCTGTATTTTTCACGATGAGCTTCCAGCCTTCCAGAAAAAATCGCTTTCCTTTTTCCCATAGTGCCAGATATGCGTAAGTCCCCGTTTGCGGTTTGCTCCACTTTTGCTAAATTTGTCCTGGAAGGGCCGGTCCCTGGTGACCAGGGCTTTCGCCTTTCCGCTACACTCGCATAAAGGACACTTTTGCCATGCTTCATCTTTTCAAACGTTCCATCCTCTCCCTTGCGGCATTTATGATACTGCCATCCTTTCTCTTCGCTCAGCAGAAGGAGACTTTCCCCTTTGAAGGGGAGCAGAGGGAGTACTACCTCCACATTCCCAAGGACCTGAAGGAGGGTGCGCCCCTGGTACTTGTCCTCCATGGCTACGCACTTCCATACGACAAGACGCCAAAGACCATGGATGCCATCGCCGACAGGGAAGGGTTCGTGGTGTGCTACCCTCAGGGAAGGAAGGACTACAAGAACTTCAATTACTGGAACATAGGCTATCCCGTCCACAAGAATGAGACAAATGACGATGTCGCATTCATAAAGGAGCTGTCAAAGTTCCTTAGGAAGAAGCTTTCGCTTTCCCAGGTTTTCATGTGCGGATTCTCAAACGGTGGAGACATGTGCTACCTCACGGCCCTCAGCAGTCCGGGATTCATCAGCGCCTACGCATCTGTCGCCGGGCTTTTCATGGTGGACTGGAAGGAGAAATACAATCCTGTACCAGCACTTCCTTTCATGGAGATCCACGGGACGAAGGACGGAGCCGTAAGGTGGGATGGCGACTACCAGGGTGCGGACGGATGGGGGAAGTACATTTCGGTGAAGGATGCCGTTGGCTATATGATTCTTCACAACGAGTGCACCTCAATGAGTGTGGATACGCTAAGGCGCAAGGGCCCCCACATGGTGATCCGCACAAAATGGGCCGGGGGAAGGAGGACTCAGGTCCCCGAGTTCTTCCCAAGGAGCGAAGTAGTCCTTTGCAAAGTGGTCGGATCTACCCACGGATGGCAGGAGGAGGACATGGATACCTTCGAAGTCATCTGGGAATTCTTCAAAAGGTACCTTTGTAAAAGCAAGACCTATTTCGAGGACTACTCCCTTGAGGCTGTGTCTGGACCCCAGATGGTCCAGGGGGACTTGAAGCATTGACCAGGACTTCGGAAGACCATCTGCAGTCTGTCATTCAGTCCGCACCCATACAGCCCGGCCAAAGCGGGCGCGGGTTTGATCCATGAGACATGAGAGGCCTGCGGATCATGGCACACGGAATTTACGCAAAGCTATACCAAAGAGAAAACACAGGCAACTAACACGCAATCATACAATGAAAAGAAGATCACTGCTCATGCTGGGGCTCACCCTGGCATTCTCCCTTTCACTTTCTTCGTGTGTAAGGGGAGGAAAGAAGGGAGGAAGCTCTCCGAAAGACGAACCTTCGGCGGTAGGGAAGACCACCGGCTCTGAAAGCAAGGGCGAATCTGCGTCACTGGATACGAAGGCCGATGTGGAGAAGGCTGTCAGGGACATGTACACGAAGGTGCTCTCGACATATTCTAGATTTGAGGAGGCGTTCACGGAAGAAAACGCCAGGATTAGGGATTCGTTCCTGACGGAGGGGCTGAAAAAGAAAGTCCAGGCAGCCGACGAGGAATCCGGCAAAAAGGGCATAATCATAATAAATGCGGACTACTGGGTCATGGGGCAGGATTTCGACAGGCCGTCGTTCCGTTTCATGGATGCTACGGTGAAGGACGCAAAGAATGCCACGGCGCGCGTAAAGGTATGCCCCTATGAGATGGAGAGGATGGATAGCGAGGGGAGCGAAGTGGACCTCACCCTGAAGAAGGAGGACGGGATGTGGAAGGTGGATGACTTCTACAACCGTAAGTTCGGATATTCCCTTACGAAGGAGATAGAGGAAGGCATGCCAAGATAGCGTGCAAAAGCATAGGGGCCAGTCTTGATTCTAGACGGCTGGCGTTGGCCTAAAAGAAACAGTCCGGACTTGTATTTGCAGACAGGTCCGGATTCACTTTTCCCAAGGTGCAGCGAAAGGTCCGTCCTAATAGCTGCTTGCCACAGACGGCAAGTACCTTTTGCCTTGAAGGTCAAAGGTCGAGCGTGCGTGTTCCGGTTAACTCGCCAAAACAGTAAGAATTCGACGAAGTGGGTCGCCTGCTGAAGAGATTCCTGGCCATCCGGTTCCTGCGTGATTCCGCCATCTTCCGGCCTTATCCTTTCACTTCAGGTTGAAAAAGAAGAACAGCGCCGCCCATTCGACAGGGACGCCCTTGGCGTATCCGACGGTGCGGTAGCTGCTGTCCTGCACCTTTCCATCCTCCTTTATGTATCCCAAGGTCCGGTAGGATGAGTCCTGGATCTTTCCGCCATCCTTGACGTAGCCCACGGTACGGTAGGATGAGTCCTGGATCCTTCCGTCAGACTTGATGTAGCCGATCGCCCTGTAGGAGGCGTCCATTACCTTTCCGCTTGAGTTTATGTGCCCTACTACATGGTAGTTCCTGTCCTGGATCGTGCCGTCTGATTTGATGTAGCCGATGGTGGCGTATGTGCTGCTCTGGATTCTCTGGGCGAATGCGCTGCATGCCACAAGGGATAGAATGAGCGAGAGGAGTATCTTTTTCATTTTAATGGACTTGACTTTGTTCTCTGGTTGCTGCCGTTTCCTTTTATGGTGTGAAGGCAGGATCTGCACCTTCCAGGTGTAAAGGTAGGCAGAATTCCCCGTAAGGCAAGGGGGAGTCGCCATCCATTTCTGCCATTACATTGGTCCATCCATCCTTGTGCACATGCTTATGCGGTCTTCTTTTCGTCTGCGGGGCTTTCCACATTATTGCCAGGCAGCCCCTTTACCGCTTTGCGGGATTCGGTAAGAAGGAGCAGCCCTAGAAGCGCTGTTACACAGAGAAGTATCGCCTGCGCCGGGACATAGTTATCAAGGGACGGGAGCTCCACGAAATGCACCACGTGGAATACCATGAAAGCCCATGCGGCGATCCTGTTCGCTTTCAGCCCCTTTTCTCCGCAGTACAGGACGGCAAGGGCGCATGCGAGCGGAACGGAGAAGAAAAGGATCACGTAGAGGACTATTTCTACGTCACCTGGCATCTGACCCATCCGGGATGGTTCCATCCAATAGTATGGCACCATGCAAAGGAACATGTGCACGAAAATAAGCACTTCGACCATCACCCACAGAAGGGCGATCCTGTAGAGGGAATCCTTTTTCATTTCTTTTGCTTTTATATTTCTTGTTCAGCAGTGGTCGCCGTACCATTGCACTTCACGCTTTATATAATAATAGGTGAGGCGGCCGGCACCACATCGGTTTTTCTCCTTACCGTCTGCAAAATTACCACACCATCCCTTTTTTCACAATACCAACATCTTGGTATAATCGGGTATAGTGGTCCCCAAAAGTTGGACAGTGAGTTAAGTCAAATTTTTGATTTAAATTTACATCCATTATGGGAAAGCAATCAAGGAAAAAGTACTCGGCTGATTTCAAAGCACGAGTAGCGCTGGAGGCGATGAAGGACCAATCCACGCTAGCAGAACTGTCACAGAAGTATGAAGTGTCACAGACGCTGATATCTCGTTGGAAGGGAGAGCTGATGAAGAATGCATCCGCCGCCTTCGGGACAAGGGGCAAGAGCGCCGAAGAGGTTGATGAGGAGAAGCAGCAGCTTTACGCAAAGATCGGCAAGCTTGAGATGAAGCTGGATTTTGCGAAGCGGGCATCAAAGAAATTGGGGATACCGATGCCCGCAGAAGACTAGTATCCCCGAAGGGAGGCCTTACCATAGGTGAGCAATGCGAAGTCCTTGGTCTGGCCCGTAGCACATACTACTACAAGCCCAAGCGTGGTGAGTCGGAGCGGAATCTGGAAATAATGAAGCGGATAGATGAGGCCAATACGGATCATCCCGCGATGGGCGTTCGCCAGATGGTTGACCATCTCAGGGGGCTCGGCTACCGTGTCGGGAGG